>ERZ780067.221-NODE-221-length-26482-cov-8.56124_pt1 | contig 26482 bp, 27 predicted proteins | sample MGYA00511841_ERZ780067 | MGnify/ENA primary metagenome ERZ780067 (study PRJEB29588, sample SAMEA2143295) | human gut metagenome | biome: human gut; feature: human-associated habitat; material: faeces | place: Denmark | collected 2008/2010 ... | reverse complement strand
CGGTTCCGGCGTTGAACCCGGTGAGTACGTTGCCGCTGATGTAGCGGCGCTCATAGTGGGCCGGCTTGACCATGCCCTGGGTAATCGAGGCAATAGACGCTCCGGCGCAGGTGCGCACATAGTGGGGCTTGTTCACCTCTGCACCGGTGACGGCCACCAGCCGCGAGAAGTCGACATGACCCGTCTCGAGCAGTCGTCCGATGAACAGCAGGTCGAGGGCGTTGATGGTCCACACGATTTCACCCTTGTTGATGGGGGAGATGTGGTTGATCTGCACCCCTACGTTGCCGGCGGGGGGGGGGACCGCCGAATACGACCGTTTCGCCGTTCTTGACCTCGATGGGCGACCGTTTGGAGACACCCACATAGACCTTGCCCGGGGTGAGCCGTGCCAGCGCCTTCAACCCCGTTTCGAGGTGGTGCATCTCGTCTTTCAGCACAAAGGCATAGTCGGGGGCCAGCGGGGCCGAGTCGAATGCCGTCACGAAGATGTCGCGCGGCGTCGTGTTGGGGTTGGCGATAATGTCGTAGGGACGTTGCTTGATAAATGCAAACGTGCCCGACTTCAGCAGCAGCGCCTTCAGGTCGCTTGCCTGCATCGTGTCGGGCGATACTTTACCGAACTCGACGGCTTGTTGTGTGGCGTCGGGCTTGATGGTGATCTTCATCACCTTGCGCCGTTCGCCGCGCTCTACGGCAACTACCTCGCCGCTTACGGGCGAAGTGACCACTACATCGGTGAGCGTCTTGTCGTGCATGACTGGCGAACCGGCCAGAACCTTGTCGCCCGGTTTGACGTCGACCTTGGGAGTCAATCCCGTAAAATCGTCGGGGATAATGGCGTATAGCTGACTGTTTGTCGAGTTGGATATTTCAAGGGCTGGAGCACCTTCCAACTGAATGTCGAGCCCTTTTTTGATTTTGACTACATGATTCATCATGGATGTAGAAAATGAAATTTTTGGCAAAATTACAATTCTTTTCGGTATCTGATAGAATCTTAGCTCTATTTTTTTAAAGCGGTGTTTGTTGTGCACGCTTCTCGAGGGGGCGTAAGGGGTGGTGCCGGGTGTAGAGGGTGGGGTATCCCTGCTTTTCGATAAGGCGTTCGACCAGAGACGTTCGGCCGAATGGCCGGCCCGGGATGCCGGAATGCCGGTGGCCGATTCGGGCTCTCGATTGCGGCCGCAGACAGTCGGGCAAAGGGGCAAAAAACTCATTGTAAAGCGGTTGTGATTCCCTGTCTACATCGGAAATAGAGAACAAAGTGTCACAGAAAAAAAAAGAGAATTATTTTTTTCTCTCGAAATATTGTACTACATTTGACGCACAAATGCAAAAAAGGTAACAATTGGACTCGAAAAGAAGGGATGAGCCCTCGGAAAGAGCCCTTTGCATATAATAAATGTAGGAGTGTATACGTTTTATGAAATAGGCAGTGTGCGAGCGAGGATAATTTCGCGGGATACAGTGCCGAACGGGTGAAATAAAGGATTGAACTGAACTAAATAACTAATACAAACACTTAGATTTTATTTAATTATGGAAGCTAAAAAAGCTAAAAAGAACAAGGTGCGCGGTATAAAAAACGCATTCATTGTAATCATCATCTGTTTTATCATCGCATTGGTGGTATTTACTCAAGTACTTGGTGCTCCTACAAACTTTGAAGGTGGCGATCCCGAGGGTGGACATCCTCTGAATCTGCTGGGTACAATCTATAAAGGTGGTTTCATCGTACCTATTCTGCAAACTTTGCTGTTGACGGTAATCGTTCTCTCGGTTGAGCGTTTCATCGCCATGTTGAGCGTTAAAGGTAAAGGTAGTGTCGACAAATTCGTTGCCGCTGTAAAAGCTGCTTTGGAAAAAGGCGACATCGCCGGTGCTCAAGCTCTCTGCGAGAAACAACGTGGTACGGTTGCCAGCGTAGTTGCTTCGGCTCTTATCCGTTACGGCGAAGTTGAACACGACGACACGCTGTCGAAAGAACAAAAAATCGAGGCTATCCAAAAACAACTCGAAGAGGCTGCCGCTCTCGAAATGCCTGCCATGCAACAGAACTTGCCTATCGTTGCTACCATGACGACGCTGGGTACGCTGGTCGGACTTCTCGGTACTGTGTTGGGTATGATTAAATCGTTCCAGGCTCTGGCCACTGCCGGTGCTCCTGACTCGGTTGCCCTGTCGACCGGTATTTCCGAGGCCCTTGTAAACACGGCATTCGGTATCGCAACTGGTGCACTCGCTGTAATTTCGTATAACTATTTCTCTAACAGAATCGACAACATCACCTACGCTATCGACGAGGTAGGTTTCTGCATTGTTAACACATTCGCTGCTACTCACAAGTAATCGGCATAAAATCGAAAGGACCATTATATGGCTAAAGTAAAAGTAAAAAAGAAGAGTACGCTCATCGATATGACCGCGATGAGTGACGTTACCGTGCTTCTGCTTACTTTCTTCATGCTGACATCGACCTTCGTTCAGAAAGAGCCTGTGCAAGTGAGTACCCCCTCTTCGGTATCCGAAATCAAAATCCCTGAAATCAATGTGCTTCAGGTTTTGATCGAGCCGTCCGGGAAAATCTTTATCAGTCTCGACAAACAAGAGGATAGGGTGAATGTATTGAACGCAATGAGTAGTATGTACGGAGTCTCGTTTACTCCCGAGCAAATAAATAAGTTCAGATTGGCAAACTCGTTTGGTGTACCTATCAAACAGATGCCGGGTTTCCTCGATTTGAAATCCGATATCCAGGATCAAACCCTCAAAAACTACGGTATCCCCTGCGACAGTACCAACAACGAGTTTAAGGAATGGGTACGTGCTGCCCGCAAGAACAATCCCGATTTGAAGATTGCCATCAAGGCCGACCAGTCGACCCCCTATGACAAAATCAAAAACGTGATGAGTTCGTTGCAGGACATCAAGGAAAACCGTTACAATCTGCTTACTTCATTGAAGAGTTTACCCGCAGAAGAAGAAAATAACTAAAGTCATGAAAGGAATTGAATTATGGCAGAAGTAGAAGTAAAAGACTCGGGTAAAGGCGGGAAGAAAGGACAACAGAAGAAAATGAAAATCCATGTGGACTTTACTCCCATGGTTGATATGAACATGCTTTTGATCACCTTCTTCATGTTCTGTACGACGTTGAGCAAACCCCAGACAATGGAGATCAGTATGCCTACCAACGACAAGGTAACAGAAGAAGAGCAAAATAAGGTGAAGGAATCGGAGGCCATAACCATCCTGTTGGGCGACAACGACCGGGTATTCTACTACCTGGGACAACCCAAATACGAAGATTATACCTCGCTGGTTGAATCGTCTTATGGAGCAGATGGTCTGAGAGCTCTCCTCCTTGAACGCAACAAGACCGTTGTGAACAAGGTGAAAGATTTGAAGGAACGTAAAAAGAGAAAAGAAATCGACGAGGTGACTTTCGATTCGCTGGTTACCGAGGCCAAGAAAACCAAAGGTTCGCCTGTGGTGATGATCAAGGCCAAACTGGCTGATGAGAATGGTAAAAACGGTGCTTCGTACCGCAACCTGATCGATGCCCTCGACGAGATGATTATCTGCGATATTGGCCGTTATGCCATCGTCGATATCACCGAAGGCGACCTGTTCCTGATGGAGAATTACGAGAAGAAGGGTGCTCTTTCCGATCAGATAGACACCGCATTGAAGAACTAATAGTACACATTAAAGGAGAAGAAAAATGTCAAAGAATGTAGATTTAACTTCGAAAGAATGGTGCGACTTAGTTTTTGTCGGGAAAAACAAAGCATTCGGCGCATACCTGTTGCGGGTAAATTCGCCTAAGCGTTACACATGGGCTACCGTAGGTGTAATCTGTGTAGTAGCTTTTGCCTTTGCGCTCCCCTATATTGTGGACTCCTTCAAGTTTGGTGAAGCTGAAGAAGAGATTTCTACCGTAGTAGAGATGTCGCAGCTCCCCGAGGCCGAGGTAGAGAAACAAGAGGTTCAACCTCTGGTAGAAACGCCTCCCCCCCCTCCCTTGAAGAGCTCTATCAAATTTACCGCACCTGTAATTACCGACGATAAGAATGTATCGGACGAGGATGAGTTGAAGTCGCAAGACGAGTTGACTCAATCGAAAGTAAACATCTCTATCGCCGACGTAAAAGGTAATGACGAAGAACACGGTCAGGATATTGCCGACTTCCGCGAAGTAATTGCCGAACCTGTCGTAGAGGAAGAGAAACCCTACGAAGCTGTAGAGCAGATGCCTACCTTCCCCGGTGGCGAAGCCGAGCTGATGAAGTTTATCCGTGATAACCTCAAATACCCGGTTATCGCTCAGGAAAACGGTATTCAGGGTCGTGTAATTCTGCGATTCGTCGTATCGAAGACCGGTACCATCGACAACGTAACCGTATTGCGTAGTTTGGACCCCACTTGCGACAAGGAGGCTATCCGCGTTGTGAAGAGCATGCCCAAGTGGATTCCCGGTAAGCAAAACGGTAACAACGTGCCGGTATACTTCACATTGCCCGTTGTATTTAAACTTTTGTAATCTCTCGATTGTTTAACCAAGAGATTCATGAATATCATACTCGCAGCCTATTGTCACTCGATTTTAGGTTGCGGGTATTTTATAAAAAACAAAGTCTATGAAACAGAGATACGGCCGCTATGACGAAGAAGAGAACGAGGAGCCGAAACGCCGTCCATTGGGTATGAATGTTGTTTTGGGCATGATTATGATAGCCATCTATTTGGGAATGGCCTATTTGCTGCTGTTCACCACCTTCTTTTCCAACTTGTACGACATTGTGCGCTATATCATGGGGGTCGTGTTTGCCTTATACGGAGTTTTCAGGGGATACCGATTGTTCGTAGGAATGAAATAAAAAAACGGGATTATGAATAAGTTGCTGTCATTTTCGTTTATAGTGCTTCTTGCTGCTCTTGTTTCGTCGTGCTCGTCGTGCCAGAATAATGAAGACGGGAAGGGCGAGCGCAAAGTAAAAGAGACCATCACCTCGGGTGTAATCGACATCAGTTGTGACGAGAGTTTCGAACCCATCATGGAGCAGGAGATTACCGTATTTGAGGCCGCTTATCCCAAGGCTTCGATTATCCCTTATTATGTGAGCGAAGCCGAGGCTCTGAACATGTTGTTGCAAGACAGTGTGCGCCTGGCCGTAGCCACCCGTAAGCTCACCCCGCAGGAAGAGGCTTCGTTCAAGTCGCGTCAGTTGCGGGTACGTACCGTGCAGATAGCTCTCGACGGTATCGCTTTTATCGTAAATAAGAACAACAAGCACGACGTCATCTCGGTCGATGAGTTGCGCAAAATCGTTACCGGCGAGGCCACAGCCTGGAATCAGATCTATCCCGGTTCGTCGCTGGGCAAAATCAATTTCGTGTTCGACAACCAGGGCTCCAGTTCCATGCGCTATGCCATAGACTCCCTCTGTCAGGGCAAACCCTTGTACCAGGGACTGTATGCCCAGAAATCCAATCAGGCCGTTATCGACTATGTGGCGCAGACGCCCAATGCCATCGGTGTAATCGGGGCCAGCTGGATAGGCAATAAGTCCGACTCGACCAACACCTCGTTTACCGATGTGGTCAAAGTGATGGCCGTGCGCAAGGCTCCGGGCTACGACCCTTACAAGCCTTATCAATACTACATAGCTACGGGCGACTATCCGCTCACCCGTCCTATCTACATGATTACGACAGATCCGCGCAACGGACTGCCCACCGGATTTACCAAGTTCGTCTCTTCGCAACGGGGCCAGTTAATAATTTTTAAGACAGGTATTGTACCTTGGCAGGCCAATATCGCGTTAAAAAGAGATGTAAGCATTACCGAAAATTTTTAACTAAGCAGAAAATTATCAACTTAAATATATATCAATGAAATCAAGTCTTAAATTCTTATTTTCACTGTTCCTTGCTGCCGGCTCGTTGACCGCTTTTGCTGCCAGCTATACCGATGGAATAGAGTATTTCAAAGCGGGTCAGCCCGATCGGGCAAAAATCCTGTTGGAGCGTACGCTCGACGATGCAGGAACCAATAAGGCAGAATCGTATTATTACCTGGGCGAAATCGCTTTCGGTAACAAAGACTACACCACGGCTGCCGAATATTACAAGAAAGGTCTCACCGAAGATCCCCTCTATGCCTACAATATCGTAGGCCAAGGTAAACTCGCTTTGACCGGTTCGGACAAGGAAGCTGCCGAAAAAGAGGCCGAGAAATATTTCAAGGAGGCTCTCAAAGGTAAGAACAAGAAAGATGCCGGTATCAATCTGGCAATTGCCAAAGCCTACTACGAAACCGGTACCCCCGGCTACGAAGAGTATATGAAGAAATCGTACAAGGCCGATAAGAAATACCCCGACTATTTCATGTTCGAGGGCGATGTGCTGGTAGACCAACAGAAGTATGGCGACGCTTGCGGACGCTATGAAAACGCAATCTATTTCGACCCCAACTGTATCGAGGCTTATGTAAAGTATTCGCACATCTACTTCGACATCAACCCCACGCTGGCTATCCAGAAACTCGAGGAGCTGCAGGAGATCGCTCCCAACTCGGCTATTGCACAGCGCGAAATGGCCGAAGCCTATTACAAAAACTCGCAATACACCAAGGCCGCTGCCGCTTATGAGAAGTATATGCAGAATCCCAACCACTTCCAGACCGACCGTCCCCGTCTGGCTACGCTGCTCTTCTACGGCAAGCGCTATGACGAGTCGCTGGAGCTGGCCAAAGAGATTTTGGCTCACGACCCCGAGAACTTCGTAATCCGCCGTATCGTCATGTACGACAACTACGAGTTGGGCAACATGGAGGCTGCCGAGCAGGCTGCCATCGAGTTCCTGGGCATGAACCCCGGCGACAACGTATTCACCGCTCGTGATTACCTGACCTATGGCGACATCCTCTCGAAAGAGAAAAAATATGCCGAGGCTATCGTCCAATACGAGAAAGCCTACGAACTGGACAACACTCGTACCGACATTCTCAAAGTGTTGAGCGATACCTACGAGCGCAACAAAGACTATGTAAATGCCATCAGCGTATACGAGCAATACATGGCTGCCGACACCGTAAACAACCAACGCGTGATGGACTACTATCTGCTGGGTCAGATCTGTTACAGCGCCGGACAGGCTGCCATGGACAGCATCCCCTTGCGCGACATGTATCTGATTAAAGCCGACTCAATGTTCCAGGTGGTTGTAGAGCGTTCTCCGACGGACTACCGCGGTTATCTGTGGCGTGCCCGTGCTGCCGCCGTGCGTGACCCCGAACTGAAAGAGGGCTTGGCCAAACCGCTCTATGAAGAGACGCTGGGTATCCTCGACCAGGATGCTACCAACAAAGAGAAGGCCGCTACGAAACGTGTTTACATCGAGGCTTACAAATACCTGGGTTACTACAACTATCTGCAGACAACCAATCCCGCCAAGAAAAACGAGGCCATCGCTGCTACCAAAGACTATTGGAACAAGATGCTCGAACTGGATCCGCAGAATACCGAGATTATCGAGGCCCTCAAGACACTCGATACCTTGTAATCGAATCGACTCGCTCGATATATGCCCGAGCGGCAGCCATAAGGCTGTCGCTCGGCTTTTTTATGGGACTGTCCCAAATCCCGGATAATTCGGCTCCAAATGCAGATAAAAATAAAAAAGAACAAACCCTTGGCCTTTTGTTGAAAATAAAATTTGTATATTTGTGCGACAAAAATTTTCGAGGGATAATTTGCAGTAAAACGAAGGATTTCTGGACGGACAACGCTGCTCGGGAATATCTGAAATTGCGGCATTAACCCCTTGAATAGAAATAAAATAGAATTTATATGCAAGTCTCGGAATGGAATAAGGCGATATGGAACTGCACGAAGGGTTGTATGGCAGGGCCGTGTCGTATCTCTTTTTCGGGATTCGTGTATAACAATTATCAACCGGGCCTTGTATTGCATTCGTGACAATACGGGGCTTTGTTATTTGGAAAGGAAAATAAAAAATAAATACAAACTAAATTAACGTATGAATTCTGCACTATTTGTAGTTGTATTGATTACCGGATTGGCGCTGGTAGGAGCGGCTCTGTTGATAGCCGGCCTCATTTCGCCACGCTCGTTCAATCCGCAAAAGGGAGAGCCCTATGAGTGTGGTATCCCCTCGCGAGGAGAATCGTGGATGCAGTTCAAGGTAGGCTATTATCTGTTTGCCATTCTGTATCTGATGTTCGACGTCGAAACGGTATTCTTGTTCCCCTGGGCGGTTATATTGAAAGATTTAGGTGTAGCCGGATTATTTAATATTTTATTTTTCATGGTAGTACTTATCCTGGGATTGGTATATGCCTGGAAGAAAGGAGCACTCGAATGGAAGTGAAAATCAAATCGATGAAGTATGAAGACTTCAAAGACAATGAATATATTGAACAGCTTATCAATGAACTCAAAGCGTCCAATACCAATGTGGTGGTGGGATGCCTTGACGAGGTTATCAACTGGGGCCGCTCCAACTCGCTGTGGCCTCTTACCTTTGCGACAAGTTGCTGCGGTATCGAGTTTATGTCGCTCGGCGCAGCGCGGTACGACATGGCCCGTTTCGGGTTTGAAGTAGCTCGTGCCAGTCCGCGTCAGGCCGACTTTGTGATGGTAGCCGGTACCATCGTACACCGCATGGCGCCTGTATTGCGCCGGTTGTACGACCAGCTGGCCGAGCCCAAATATGTGGTAGCCGTGGGTGGTTGTGCCGTATCGGGCGGGCCGTTCAGAAAATCGTATCACGTATTGAAAGGAGTTGACGAAATTCTTCCGGTCGATGTCTATATCCCGGGGTGTCCTCCGAGACCCGAAGCCATGTTCTACGGCTTGATGCAGTTGCAACGTAAGGTGAAAGTGGAGAAATTCTTCGGTGGCGTAAATCGTCAGGAAAAACGAGAGAAAGTATTAGGAAAATAATATAAGTTACCTATATGGCAAACATACAGCAAGAAATAAGCAGTTTTCTGCCGGAGGCTACCTTTGTAGAAGGAACCATTCTGGAAGTGTCGGTTCCCGATGCCAAGTGGCACGATTTGGCACTCTATTTGCACGACAAACTGCACTTCGACTATTTGGTTTCTATCGTAGGCATGGACTGGGGCGAGACCTTGGGTTGTGTCTATTATTTCACATGCACGGCCGACAATTCTCAAGTTTCGGTAAAAGTCGAAACGGCCGACCGCGAAAACCCGTTGCTCCATTCGGTTACCGACCTTTGGAAATCGGCCTATCTGTACGAGCGTGAGGTCTACGACTTCTTCGGCATCCGCTTCATCAACCACCCCGACATGCGCCGGTTGTTCCTGCGCAACGACTGGGTGGGATACCCCCTGCGCAAAGACTACGATGCCAGCCCCGAGGTTAACCCCATTCGGCTTGAGCACGAGGCTGTCGACGATGTAACGCACGCTATTGTCGAGACTCCCGACGGTAAACTCGAGGAGCGCACCAACACGATATTCGCACCCGAAGAGTTCGTCGTGAACATCGGTCCCCAACACCCCGCTACGCACGGTGTATTGCGTCTGCGCACCTCGCTCGAGGGTGAGATTGTCAAGAAAATCGATGTCTATTGCGGTTATGTACACCGCGGAATCGAGAAGTTGTGCGAATCGCTCACCTATCCGCAGACACTCCACTTTGCCGACCGTCTCGACTATCTGTCGGCTCAGCAAAACCGTCACGCCGTGTGCCTCTGTATCGAGGATGCCCTTCAACTCGAAATCCCGGCCCGTGCACAATATGTGCGCACCATCATGGATGAGTTGATGCGTATCTCGTCGCACTTGCTCTTCTATGCAACCTTTTGCATGGACTTGGGTGCAACGACGGCTTTCTTCTACGGTTTCCGCGATCGTGAGAAAATACTCGACATCTTTGAAGAGACTTGCGGTGCCCGCATGACCTTCAACTACTATACGATTGGCGGTCTTATGGCCGACATTCATCCCGACTTCCAACGCAAGGTGAAAGAGTTTTGCGCCTACTTGCCCGGCATGCTGAAAGACTATCACACCCTCTTTACGGGCAACGTGATTGCACAGCAACGTATGAAAGGCGTAGGTCTGCTCTCTCGCGAGGATGCTATCTCGTACGGCATTGCCGGCCCGTCGGGCCGTGCTTCGGGCTGGGCCTGCGACGTGCGCAAGAACCACCCCTATGCCATGTACGACAAGGTAGAGTTCAAAGAGATTGTCCGCACCGAGGGCGATGTATTTGCCCGCTACATGGTGCGTATGGATGAAATACTGGAGTCGATCCACATCATCGAACAACTCATCGACAATATCCCCGAGGGCGATTATGCACTGAAGATGAAACCTATTATCAAACTGCCCGAAGGCCGTTACTTCCGTCAGGTCGAGGCCAGTCGTGGCCCGATAGGTATCTTTATCGAGAGTCATGGGGATAAGAATCCGTATCGGTTGAAAATCAACTCGGCCTGCTTGCCGCTGGTCGGCGGGCTCGACCCGATGTGTCGTGGTGGTAAAATTGCCGACCTCATTGCCATCGGCGGTTCGCTCGACTATGTAATCCCCGATATGGACAGATAATTAGTAATCAAAAATAAATTAAAGAATAAGTTATGTTCGACTTTTCGATAGTTACCCACTGGATAGATAATTTGTTGAGGAGTGTAATGCCCGGCTGGGGAGCTTTGCTGATTGAATTTGTACTGGTAGGCGTGGCGCTGCTGCTGTTGTATGCGGTGTTGGCCCTGTTCTACATCTATTTCGAGCGTAAGGTGTGCGCCTTCTTCCAATGCCGTCTGGGTCCCAATCGAGTAGGCCCCTACGGTATATTCCAGAGCGTGGCCGATATGTTCAAGATTCTGATCAAAGAGTTGATCTCGTTGAACCACATCGATAAGTTCCTGTTCAATCTGGCTCCTTATCTGGTTATTGTGGCCTCGATGTTGGCCTTCGGCTGCTTGCCTTTCGGTAAAGGGTTGCAGGTGATCGATTTCAACATCGGTATCTTCTTCCTGATAGCCGTATCGTCGATTGGCGTGCTGGGTATCCTGCTGGCCGGTTGGTCGAGCCACAACAAATACACCCTGATTGGTGCCATCCGAAGCGGTGCTCAAATGGTGAGCTATGAGCTCTCCATCGGGTTGTCGGTGTTGACGATGGTAGTCTTTGCCGGTACGATGTCGATTACCGGTATCGTCGAGGCACAGAACAACGGCTGGTTCATCTTCACGGGTCATATCCCCGCCATCGTGGCTTTCCTCATTTACCTGGTTGCCGGTACGGCCGAGACCAACCGTGGCCCGTTCGACTTGCCCGAGGCCGAGAGTGAGTTGACGGCAGGTTATCACACCGAGTATTCGGGTATCCACTTCGGTTTCTTCTATCTGGCCGAGTATTTGAACCTGTTCATTGTTTCGGGTGTAGCCTCGCTGCTCTTCCTGGGAGGTTGGATGCCGTTGCATATTCCCGGATGGGAGAGCTTCAACCACGTTATGGACTATATCCCGTCGGTGGTTTGGTTCTTTGGTAAAGCCATTGTGATTTCGTTTATAATCATTTGGTTCAAGTGGACCTTCCCTCGTTTGAGAATCGACCAGCTGTTGCGTCTCGAGTGGAAATACTTGTTACCGCTGAACTTGATAAATCTCTTTGTAATGGTGCTCATCGTGATTTACGGGCTGCACTTTTAATGGATAAAATATAATACTGATAATAGAGGTAAAGCTATGGCAGATAAATTTGGATATATCACGCAGGTCATCGGGCCGGTTGTCGATGTCACCTTCGAAGGCGAAGGTAACGACGTGCCGCCTATTTATGCTGCACTGAAAATCGAGCGTGAAAACGGCTCCGACCTGATTGTCGAAGTGGAGCAACATATCGGTGAAAATACGGTACGCTGCGTCGCAATGGATTCTACCGACGGTCTTGTACGCGGTATGAAAGCAATCGACTTGCAACGGCCCTTGTCAATGCCTACGGGCTCACAGTTAAAAGGGCGTTTGATGAATGTGTTGGGCGAGACGATCGACCATCTTCCTGCTCTGGATTATACCGAATTGAAATCGATACACCAGGAGGCTCCGGCTTTTGACGACCTCTCTATCAGTACCGAGATACTTTATACGGGAATCAAGGTAATCGATTTGCTCGAACCCTATTCGAAGGGTGGTAAAATCGGTTTGTTCGGTGGTGCCGGTGTAGGTAAGACCGTGCTGATTAAGGAACTTATCAACAACATTGCCAAGGGACACAACGGATTCTCGGTATTCACCGGTGTAGGTGAGCGTACTCGTGAAGGTAATGACCTCTTGCGCGAGATGATCGAATCGGGTATCATGTCGTATGGCAAGAAGTTCGAGGAGGGTATGGCTCGTGGCGAATGGAATCTGCAGGATGTCGATATGGGTCAGGTGAACCAGTCGCAGGCCACCTTGGTGTTCGGCCAGATGAACGAACCGCCGGGAGCCCGTTTGCGTGTGGCTCTGGCCGGTTTGACGGTTGCCGAGCAATTCCGCGACTCCGATGGCGGTGGTAAAGAGATTCTGCTCTTTATCGACAACATCTTCCGTTTCACTCAGGCCGGATCCGAGGTGTCGGCGCTTTTGGGCCGTATGCCTTCGGCCGTAGGTTATCAGCCGACGCTGGCCTCCGAGATGGGTAAATTGCAAGAGCGTATCACCTCGACCAAGCAGGGATCTATCACTTCGGTTCAGGCCATTTATGTGCCGGCCGACGACTTGACCGACCCCGCACCGGCCACGACCTTCAACTTCCTGGATGCAACTACGGTGTTGAGCCGTAAAATATCGGAGCTGGGTATCTACCCGGCCGTAGACCCGCTGGAGTCGACCTCGCGTATTCTCGACCCCCATATCGTGGGCGAGGAGCACTATCAGGTGGCTCAGGCCGTGAAACAGTTGTTGCAGCACTACAACGAGTTGCAGGATATTATCGCTATCCTGGGTGTCGACGAGTTGTCTGACGAGGACAAGCTGGTGGTAAACCGGGCTCGTCGAGCACAACGGTTCCTCTCGCAACCCTTCCATGTAGCCGAACAGTTTACCGGCGTGCCCGGTGTGATGGTTCCGCTCGAGGAGACGATTCGCGGTTTCAAGATGATTCTCAGCGGCGAGATGGACGAGTATCCCGAGCAAGCCTTCTTGAACGTAGGTACGATCGACGAGGCTATTGCCAAGGGTAAGAAATTGTTGGAGCAGGCCCAAGCGGCTCACTAAAAAGAGGAATGAATTATGGTACTTGAAATTATATCTTCGGAACAAATCCTTTTCCAGGGAGAGGTCGAATCGGTCACCTTGCCGGGTGCCCAAGGTTCGTTTACCGTTCTTGAAAATCATGCATCGCTGATTTCGACGCTCGATGCCGGTACCATTGAATATGTGACGGCAGGCGAACGCCATTCGGTACCTGTCGGTGGCGGGTTTGTCGATGTGGATAACAACCGTGTGGCTGTGTGCATACGGTAATTGCTGGAGTAAAAAGAGATGAGAAAACAAATCGCATACATAGTAGCTTTTTTGTTGATGGCCTTTTCGTTCAACCTGTCGGCTCAAGAGACGAGCGGCACGGAAGAGGAGAAAGCCTTTAACCCGAAAGAGACGATTTTTAAGCACCTGCTCGATGAATATAGCTGGGAGTTGCCTTTCTCGCACGAGCACAAGATCTCGCTTCCGGTTATTGTGAGAGACTATAAGGGCGACTGGAACATCTTCTGGTCGAGCCGTCTCGAACACGGGCAGCAGTACGAGGGTTTCTATATTGCTCAAGACGGCCCCAACAAGGGCAAGGTCGAGAGTGTCGACGACCAGGGCAACCGTTACCGGCCGCTCGATTTGTCGATTACGAAAAACGTGTTGGCCCTGATTATCGCCGCTCTGTTGTGCCTCTGGTGTGTGCTCTCGGTAGCTCGCTGGTACAAGAAGAAGCACTACAAGGCACCTCGTAAGGGGGTAGGAGCCATCGAGTTCCTCATCGAGTTTATCTATACGGGAGTCATCAAGAGCACGCTGGGCGACAAGGCCCCCCGTTTTGCCCCCTACCTGCTTACGATATTCTTCTTCATCTTGTTGATGAACCTGCTGGGGCTGATAGTCATCTTCCCCGGTGGAGCCAACCTGACAGGCAATATCGCCGTCACCATGGTGTTGGCCTTGTGTACCTTTATCGTGGTGAATGTGAAAGGAACCAAGGAGTACTGGAAAGAGACCTTCTGGCCCGATGTGCCTCTGTGGTTGAAGTTCCCGCTTCCCATCATGCCGCTCATCGAGGTGTTTGGTATCTTCACCAAACCGGCGGCCCTCATGGTCCGTCTCTTTGCCAACATGATGGGTGGTCACATGATTATCCTGTCGCTCATCTCGCTCATCTTTATCTTCGGCGCTTTTGGTGCCGTGGTCGTAGGCGGCATAACCGTCATATCGGTGCTCTTCTCGCTCTTCATGCTGATGATAGACACCCTGGTATCGTTTATCCAGGCCTATGTATTTACGATGCTTTCGACGCTGTTCATTTCGTTGGCACAGGTCGAGGGGCATCATGAAGGAAAAACAGAAAAAGTAGAAAAATAAAATAAGTGTATAATCTCTAAACAACAAACATTATGTTAGGAATGATTTTATTACAAGCAGCAGCCGGCGCAAGTCTGGCTAAATTGGGAGCATGTATTGGTGCTGGTATCGCAGCTATCGGAGCCGGTGTAGGTATCGGTAAGATCGGTTCGTCGGCAATGGATGCTATTGCCCGTCAGCCCGAAGCCAGTGGCGATATTCGAAGCAACATGATTGTGATTGCAGCCCTTGTCGAAGGTGTTGCCCTGTTTGCTGTAATCGTTTGCGTGCTGTCCTTGTTCATCTAATCATAAGATATGGAACTGTTCACGCCCGAAATAGGGTTGGTATTCTGGATGTTCGTTGTCTTCGTCATCCTGTTTGTCATACTCGCCAAGTTTGGCTGGCCGTACATCTTGCGCAGCCTCGACGAACGAGCCGAGTTCATTGACAAAGGGGTCGAGTATGCCCAAGAGGCAAAATCGCACCTGGACAACGCACAGGCCGAAGCCAAAGCTCTTTTGGTCGAAGCGCAGAAACAACAAATGGAGATTCTGCACGAAGCAGCCCAGATGAAGACTCAGATTATAGAAGAAGCTCGTCAGGCTGCCTCGGTAGAAGCTAAAAAAGTGATGGACGCTGCGGCCGTGTCGATCGAGCAGGCTCGCAAAGAGTCGGAACTCCAGTTCCGTCGCGAGGTGAGCCAGTTTGCCCTGCAAATTGCCGAGAAGATGGTGCGTAAGCAACTCTCCGATGACAAGACCCAGGTCGAAATGGTCGACAAACTGTTGAATGAAATTGAGAATCAAAACTAATAGAACATGAACGAGGGGTTAATACCGAATAGATATGCGAAGGCTCTTTATAAATATGCCCGGGAACATGGTGTAGCCGAGGCAATTTATGAAGAGATGAAACGCTTTGATGATGCCTTCAAGACACATCCAGAGTTTTCCAAGATATTGGGTAACCCGGCTCTATCTCCATCGGACAAGGTACGGGTGTTGTCATCGGCTTTCGGTGAAAAGCCCGACGACTACCTGCTCCGTTTTGTTCAGTTAGTTATCAAGAACCGTCGCGAAACGTTTGTAAGGTCTATCGGGTTGGCCTATCAGGATATCTACCGTCGGGCCAATCACATTGCCCGGGTGACGATAACCACGGCTACCGCTTTGCCTAAAGAGGTGCTGGGCCGTATCGGTGACCTTATGAAAAAGCAAACGGACAAGACGCTGGAATTTGTTTATGAAATAGATCCCACCCTTATCGGCGGATTTATTTTGCGCGTAGATTCGATGCAATTAGATGCTTCGGTCAATAGTGAATTAAAAAAATTGCGTTTGAAATTGCTAAACAGCAAGTGATATGATAAAACCCAGTGAAATATCGGATATATTGAAAAAACAACTCGACGAGGTCGATTCCAAAATCAATTTCGAAGAAGTAGGTACTGTTCTCGAAGTCGGTGATGGTGTGGCCCATGTGTACGGGCTCGACAATGTGCGCTCCAACGAACTGATCGAGTTTGAAAACGGCGTGCACGGCGTGGCTATGAACCTGGAGGAGAGTAATGTGGGTGTCATTTTGCTCGATAATGTCGATAAGGTTACCGAGAATATGACGGCTCGCCGTACCGGCGAAATTGCTTCTCTGCCCGTAGGCGAAGGTTTGCTTGGTCGAGTTATCAACACGTTGGGTGAACCTATCGACGGTGCAGGGCCTATCCAGGGCGATCTCATCCGATTGCCCCTCGAGCGCAAGGCTCCGGGTGTAATCTTCCGTCAGCCTGTGAACCAGCCTTTGCAGACCGGTATCAAGGCCATCGACTCGATGGTGCCCATAGGCCGCGGACAGCGTGAGTTGATTATCGGCGACCGCCAGATCGGTAAAACGGCTATCGCCATCGATACGATTATCAACCAACGAGAAAATTATAAAAACGGCGACCCCTTGTACTGTGTCTATGTAGCTATCGGACAGAAAGCCTCGTCGGTAGCTGCCTTGGTCAATACGTTGCGGGAGCATGGAGCGCTCGACTATACGGTTGTGTTGGCGGCCAACGCCTCCGACTCGGCTGCGATGCGCTACTATGCACCGTTTGCCGGAGCCGCTATCGGCGAATACTTCAGAGACCGTGGCTGTCACGCTCTGGTCATCTACGACGACCTCTCGAAACAGGCTGTGGCCTATCGTGAAATTTCGCTGATTCTTCGCCGTCCGTCGGGTCGTGAAGCCTATCCGGGCGATATTTTCTATCTGCACTCCCGTCTGCTCGAGCGTGCAGCCAAGATTATCGACAACGACGAGGTTGCCGCTTCGATGAACGACCTGCCCGAGGTTTTGAAACCGATGGTAAAAGGTGGCGGTTCGCTCACGGCATTGCCTATCATCGAGACTCAAGCCGGCGACGTATCGGCCTATATTCCTACCAACGTAATTTCGATTACCGACGGTCAGATATTCCTGGAGACCGCCCTCTTCAACCAGGGTGTGCGCCCTGCCATCAACGTAGGTATATCGGTATCGCGTGTAGGTGGCGATGCTCAGGTGAAGGCCATGAAGAAGATTGCCGGTACCCTGAAGATCGACCAGGCCCAGTTCCGCGAGCTCGAGTCGTTCACCAAGTTTGGTGGCGATGTAGACCCCGTAACGGCCATGACCATCGACAAGGGTCGCAAGAACGAGCGAATCCTCATTCAGCCCCAATACTCGCCGATACCTGTCGAGGAGGAGATTGCCATCATCTATTGCGGTACGCAAGGCCTGTTGCACAATGTACCCCTCGAGAAGGTAGCCGAATTTGAGAAATTGTATTTGCAGATATTGAAATCAAAATATAGCCACGAGGTCCTGGACGAACTGCGTATAGGACATCTCGACGACAAGATTGCCGCCCTGATGACCGAAGTCGCTACCGAGGTGGCTAACCGATTTAAGGCATAAACTATGGCATCAATGCGCGACTTGAAAGGAAGAATCGGCTCGGTCGCTTCTTCCGAAAAAATAACCGGTGCGATGAAGATGATTTCGTCGGCCAAGATGCACAAAGCCGATATGGCTTTGCGCCGTGTTCGGCCGTTCCGGGATCAGATTCAGCGTACTATCAATCATCTTATTTCTGCCGATGCAGAATACAGTTCTCCGCTCACCGAGGCACGTCCCGTGAAGCGGAGGGCCGTAGTCTTGCTCAGTTCGGACGAGGGATTGTGTGGCGCATTCAACATGAATCTGTTTAAACGCACACTCGAGCTGATAAACCGGGGGCGTGAAGAGGCCGGTAATTCCGTGATGTTTGTTGTTTATCCGGTAGGAAAGAAAGCCTCTCAATTTGCCCGTAAACTGGTGGGCAAGGGTGTGGAGATTGCCGTAGTCGATTACATGACGGCCAAGAGTTCGGGCGAAGAGATTGCCCGTTTCACGAGCGAACTTACCCGCGACTTCCTGGCAGGCAAAATCGACGAAATAGAGGTCGTATATACCCATTACAAGAGTGCCAGTAAACAACTGTTGGCTACGCGCAAGCTATTGCCTATCTCGGCCGGCGATTTGGTTACCGGCGAGAAGGTCGAGCGCAATAAGCCCTACTTGTTCGAGCCCGATGTGAATACCATCTATAGTGAGGTACTGCCGCTTTATGTCTTGGCAAATATGCAGGAAGCTATCAGTTCGAACCGGGTTTCGGAACAGGCGGCACGGGTGATGGCCATGCAGTCGGCAAACGATAATGCAAAAGAATTGTTGGACGATTTGCAGCTGGAATACAACAAGTTGCGTCAGCAAAGCATTACTTCCGAGTTGTTGGATATTGCAGGAGGACAAGGCGCACAAGATTGATATATCGAGATTGGGAGCTTGGTGTGCCAGGCTCTTTTTGACGAACGAAATAAACCATAGTGTTAACTAATAAAATAAGAGTTCTATAAAGAAATTTATGGGAAGTTTAAAAAATTACATGACATCTTTCTGGAAAGGATTGCTGAGCCTTCTTCAAGGAATGGGGGTTACCGGTAAATACTTCTTGAGCCGGAAAGTTACCGAACAGTATCCCGAAAACCGGGCGACCTTGAAAATCCCCGAGCGTTTCAGAGGTACGTTGACCTTGATTTACGATGAAAACGGGCAGCACAAATGTGTGGCTTGCGGTATTTGTCAGATGAATTGCCCCAACGGGACGATTAAGATCGAGGCGTCGAAGATTACCACCGAAGATGGTAAGACCAAGCGAGTGTTAGATAAATATGTGTATGACCTGGGCAGTTGCACCTTCTGTCAGATGTGTGTGACTACATGTCCTCACCATGCCATCAAGTTCACCAACGAATTTGAACACGCCGTATTCCGGCGCGAGAAACTGGTGAAGATTCTCAATCATACCGATAACCCAACCGAAAAATAATAGATTAACATTATGGAACAAATAGCAAATCAAGTTATTTTTGGCTTGCTGGCATTGGTCATCGTGGTGTGCTCGATCTTGACAGTCACCACGCGACGCATTTTGCGGGCAGCCACGTACCTCCTGTTCGTTCTGTTTGCGACAGCCGGTATTTACTTTCAGCTTGACTTCACCTTCTTGGGAGCAGTACAGTTAGCCGTCTATGCCGGTGGTATTGTAGTGCTGTTTGTCTTCTCGATCTTGTTGACGAGTCATCCCGGCGACAAGGCGCAGTTGCTTACCCCGAAGAAACGCGTGGTCGGGCTCATAGCTTCGATATTCGGTGCAATCGTGTGCGGCTATACGCTGCTCACCTATCCGTTCTTCACCAAACCGCTCACCAGTGTCATCACCGGCGAGGTGGACATGAAGGTGATAGGACATGCTCTCATGGGAATGGACAAGTTCCAGTACCTGTTGCCCTTCGAAGCGCTCAGTGTGTTGTTATTGGCTTGTATCATCGGTGGCATTATGATTGCCCGTAAAAGATAAGAACTATGGAAATACCAATGATTGCCTATTTGGTGGTAAGTACCATCATGTTTTTTGCCGGGGTTTACGGGTTCGTTACGCGTAAGAATATGCTGGCGATGCTCATTTCGCTCGAATTGATGCTCAATGCGGCCGACATCAACTTTGTGGTGTTCAACCGTTACCTTTTTCCCGAGGCATTGGAGGGATTCTTTTTCACCCTCTTTGCAATAGGTATTGCCGCTGCCGAGACAGCGCTTGCCATTGCGATCATTATCAACATCTTCCGCCACATCCGGAATGTTGACGTGCATAACCTTGATAAAATGAAATATTGATCGATATGGAATATTCAGTGATAATACTTTTACTCCCGCTTTGCATGTTCCTCTTTCTGGGACTTGTGGGGCATAAGTTGAGCGAGCGTGTAGCCGGTATTCTGGGAACCCTCGGGCTGACCGTAACGGCCGTGCTGGCCTATGTGGTAGCGTTCAACTATTTTACTATGCCGCGCAATGCCGAAGGCGTTTTTGAAACCTTGCAGCCGGTCAATTTTGAGTGGTTGCGCTTTACCGAGCACCTGCATATCGATCTGGGTATCTTGCTCGATCCTATTTCGGTGATGATGCTGGTTGTGATTACGACAGTCTCGCTCATGGTTCATATCTACAGTATGGGCTACATGCACGGCGAGAAGGGCTTCCAGCGTTACTACGCTTTCCTGTCGCTCTTCAGCTTCTCGATGCTGGGTCTGGTGGTAGCTACCAACATTTTCCAGATGTATATCTTCTGGGAGCTGGTGGGTGTTTCGTCTTACCTGCTTATCGGATTCTACTATACGAAACCGGCTGCGGTATCGGCTTCGAAAAAGGCCTTTATCGTGACCCGTTTTGCCGACTTGGGCTTCCTGATCGGTATCCTTATCCTCTCGTTCTTTACCCAGACGTTCGACTTCCAGACGCTGATGTCGAATCCCACGTCGCTGGTAACCGAGACGGCCGGCATGACCTTCATGGGTTGCTCGGTAGCCGCCTGGGCCATGGCACTCATCTTCATGGGTGGTGCCGGTAAGTCGGCCATGTTCCCGTTGCACATTTGGTTGCCCGATGCCATGGAGGGTCCTACTCCCGTATCGGCCCTGATCCACGCCGCCACCATGGTGGTAGCCGGTGTTTATCTGGTAGCCCGGCTCTTCCCCATGTATTGCGCCGTGCCCGAGGTGCTCGACCTCATTACCTGGGTGGGTGCCATCACGGCTCTCTATGCGGCTGTCGTTGCCTGTGTACAAACCGACATCAAACGTGTACTTGCCTTCTCGACCATCTCGCAAATCGCCTTTATGATGGTGGCTCTGGGTGTGGCATTCGATAGTGACCTGCACGCCGGTCTCGGCTACATGGCCTCTATGTTCCACCTCTTCACGCACGCCATGTTCAAGGCTCTGCTCTTCCTCGGTGCCGGTTGTATTATCCACGCCGTTCACTCCAACGAGATGTCGGCCATGGGTAACTTGCACAAGTATATGCCGGTGACTCACATCACCTTCCTCATTGCCTGCTTGGCTATCGCCGGTATTCCTCCCTTCTCGGGCTTCTTCAGTAAGGACGAAATCCTCACGGCCGCTTTTGAAAAGAGCACCCTTTGGGGCGTTTGGATGACGGCTGTGGCTGGTCTCACCGCCTTCTACATGTTCCGGTTGTACTACCGCATCTTCTGGTGGAGCAAACCCGACTACGGTCACCACACACCGCACGAGGCTCCTGCCACCATGTATCTGCCGTTGGTATTCCTGGCTCTGGTTACCTGCGTGGCCGGTTTCATTCCCTTCGGCGAATTTGTATCGGTAAACGGCGAGGCTTATCACATTCACCTCGACTGGTCGGTAGCTACGACGAGCATCATCGTGGCCGTTGCCGCCATTGCGCTGGCTACCTGGATGTACTTCTCGGAGAACTCCAAACCCAAAGCTCTGGCCGACAAGTTCCGTGCTCTGCACACGGCCGCTTATCACCGCTTCTATATGGACGAACTCTACATGTGGGTTACCCACAAGGTAATCTTCCAGCATATCTGCCGACCCATTGCCTGGTTCGACCGTCACATCGTCGACGGTACGATGAATATGTTGGCTACCGTGACCAACGGTGTTTCCTACGGCATCCGCAAGTTGCAGTCGGGTTACATCCAGTGGTATGTATGGGTATTCATTATGGGTGCATTGCTGATTGCCGTATTGGCCATGTGCTTTTAACTGATGGTTGAACGATAAAAAATTAAAGAAACATATGAATTTTCTATCATTATTTGTGCTTATCCCTCTCTTGATGATGCTGGGTCTCTGGATCTCAAGAGATATGAAACAGATACGAACGGTAGCGGTTATTGGTTCAACCTTATTGTTGGCGTTGTCCGTATATACTCTCGTTGAGTTTCTGGCCGAACGCGCTGCTGGAAATACAGCGACGATGTTGTTCACCGACAGCCGCATGTGGTATGCGCCGCTCAATATCCACTATGCCGTGGGCGTAGACGGTGTATCGGTGGCCATGTTGCTGCTCTCGTCTATTATTGTCTTTGCCGGAGTCTTCGCTTCGTGGAAGATCAACCCGCTGCCCAAGGAGTTCTTCTTGTGGTTCATGCTGCTGTCGACCGGTGTATTCGGATTCTTTATCTCGGTCGACCTCTTCACGATGTTCATGTTCTACGAGGTGGCTCTTATCCCCATGTACCTGTTGATTGGCGTTTGGGGTAGCGGTCGCAAAAACTATTCGGCCATGAAGCTGACCCTGATGCTGATGGGTGGTTCGGCCTTGTTGATGATTGGTATTCTGGGTATCTACTACCAGTCGGGTCTCCACTCGATGAACGTGGTAGAAATCGCCGAGCACGGCAATATCCCCATGAACTGGCAATACTTCCTCTTCCCGATGACTTTCGTGGGATTCGGTGTGCTGGGCGCCATGTTCCCGTTCCACACCTGGTCGCCCGACGGTCACGCTTCGGCGCCTACGGCCGTGTCGATGTTGCACGCCGGTGTGCTGATGAAGCTGGGAGGTTACGGCTGCTTCCGCGTAGCTATCTACCTGATGCCTCAGGCTGCTAACGAACTGGCTTGGATATTCTTGATTTTGACCGGTATCAGCGTGGTTTACGGTGCCTTCAGCGCTTGCGTTCAAACCGACTTGAAATACATCAACGCCTACTCTTCGGTAAGCCACTGCGGTCTGGTACTGTTTGCCATCCTCATGCTCAACACGACGGCCATGACCGGTGCCGTGATGCAGATGCTCTCGCACGGTTTGATGACGGCCCTCTTCTTTGCCCTCATCGGTATGATTTACGGTCGTACCCACACGCGTGACATTCGCGAGATGGGCGGCTTGATGCAAATCATGCCTTTCCTCTCGGTAGGTTACGTGATTGCCGGTTTGGCTTCGCTGGGTCTTCCGGGCTTGAGCGGTTTCGTGGCCGAGATGACCATCTTCGTCGGCTCGTTCGAGCATACCGATACGTTCCATCGGGTACTGACTATCGTAGCTTGTACTTCGATTGTGATTACTGCGGTTTATATTTTGCGCGTGGTTGGAAAACTGCTCTATGGTGCCGTACAAAACGAGCATCATCGCGAGTTGAAGGATGCCGAATGGTGGGAACGCCTCTCGGTCATCACACTCATCGTGTGTGTGGTTGCCATCGGTAGCTTCCCGCACTGGATTTCCGACCTCATTCGTGAAGGTGTAGAACCTATTACTAATTTGTTGTCTCAAGCTCTTTAATCATATAGTATATGGATTATTCACAGTTTTTAGTTATGCGCTCGGAAATATCGCTGCTGATTGTATTCTTGCTGATATTTTTCGCAGACACCTTTGGCGGGAAGAAAACCCTCAAAGGATTATCGATTACAGCGTGTGTCTTGTTTGCCTTGCATACGATCTGGAACATCATACCGGTCGAGACGACCTCGGCTTTTGGCGGCATGTATCAAACTTCGCCCATGGCCTCGATGGTAAAGACCGTGCTCAATATAGGTACCTTCATCGTGTTGCTGCAGTCGGTATCGTGGAGCGAGAATCCCGATGTGAAAGTGCGTCGGGGCGAGTTCTACGAATTGTTGCTGATAACCCTCTTCGGTATGTACCTGATGGTTTCGGCCGGTCACTTCCTGCTCTTCTTTATCGGGCTCGAGACCGCTTCGCTGCCTATGGCTGCACTCATCGCCATTACCAAGAAAGACAGCGAGTCGTATGAGGCCGGTGCCAAATACCTCTTTACGGCTGTCTTTTCGTCGGCTCTCTTCCTGCTGGGCCTCTCGTTCCTCTACGGAGTTTCGGGTTCGCTCTACTTCGGCGATATTGCCGTAGCCATCTCGGCCAACCGCACGCCGCTGCTCATCGCCACGATTGTATTCGTGCTGGCCGGTATGGGATTCAAACTTTCGCTGGTTCCCTTCCACTTGTGGACGGCCGACGTTTACGAAGGTGCTCCCACGCAGGTAACCTCTTATCTGTCGGTTATCTCGAAGGGCTCGGCTGCCTTTGCTCTGTTGCTGGTTCTCTACAAGGTCTTCTTCCTCGACCCGGCTATCTGGCAGGGCATCCTGTGGGCCTTGATTGTGCTGACGATTACCATCGGTAACCTGTTTGCCATCCGTCAGAAGAACCTGAAACGATTCCTGGCCTTCTCGTCTATCTCGCAAGCCGGTTACATCATGCTGGGTATTATCTCGGGTTCGGCTCAAGGTATGACGGCTTTGGTTTACTACGTGCTGGTATACATCTTCTCCAACCTGGCTGCCTTTGGTGTTATCTCGTCGATCGAGCGTAACAGCGGCAAGCTGAGCATGGACGACTACAACGGCTTGTACAAGACCAACCCCAAACTGAGTGTAATCATGATGCTGGCCATGTTCTCGCTGGCCGGTATTCCTCCCTTTGCCGGATTCTTCAGCAAGTTCTTCATCTTTGCTTCGGCCATCCACTCGGGCTTCTATATTCTGGTGCTCATCGCCTTGTTGAATACGATCATCTCGCTCTACTACTATCTGCTGGTAGTAAAGGCCATGTTCATCAACACCGAGAACGAGTGCGTGATTCCTGCCTTCCGCAGCGACAACGCATCGCGTGTGAGCCTCGTGGTTTGTGTAGCCGGCATCGTGCTGCTGGGTATTGCCAGCTGTGTTTACGGTTACTTTGCCGACCTCAGCATGCTGGGTATCTGATCGAACGAAAATCTTATTCCATACAGACAACGGCCGAAGAGCGATTTGCTCCTCGGCCGTTGCTTTTTGTGGGGTATGAGAGGGGGGGAGTGTCAGGCGTAGCTGTGCATGCCTCCCAGTAGGAAATTAACTCCGAAATAAGTGATGAGTACGCAACAGAAGGCTGCCACACAAAAGCCGTGGAAAAAGAGGGGCTTTCTAAACAGGGGCAGCGATTCTGTGTGTAGAGCCAAAGCGTAGACGAGCCATGTGATAAGCGCCCATACCTCTTTGGGGTCCCACCCCCAATATCGCCCCCACGAGATATTGGCCCAAATGGCTCCCACAAAGATTCCGGCGGCCAAAGCGAATATAGCGGGATAGAGCAGTATGCGCCCCACGACTTGCAATTGCTCGGACTGCCGGGGGTGTCGCCGGTATAGTAGGAGGCCGGCTATGCCATTGAACATGACGAAGGCCAACAGGGTGTAGGCGGCCATGACGAGGACAACATGTATTGAGAGCAACGGCGAGGTGAGTACCGGCATGAGCGGAGTAATCTGGGGATTGGATTCGCCCATCATCGAGACCATCATGGCCAGCCCGCCGACGAGGTAGCCGGCTGGTAGGATCAGTATGAACCGACGGTAACACAGCATCGTGATACCCAAGGCGCACCATGCCATGAACTGCATGGTTTCGAATCCGTTGGAGAGAGGCCAGTGCTCGGCGATGTAGCCTCGCAGGAGCAGTATGATTGTGAGGTAGATAAAACCGAGAGCAATCCCTGCCGGCAATAGCCGTCGCACAAGAGTCGAGCCCGGGGTTCCCCGGGTGATACGACGGCATATGTAGACAAAGGCTGCCGTCCCGGTGATGATGAGGAGTATGGCCAGAGCCAGCGAATAGTTCATGCGGTTATAGAGTCGCTCGGCTTGCAGCCGGGTCGCCGAAGGGAAATCTTCGCCACAGCACTTTTGCTGGTACCGGCTTATTTTGGTGAAGACCTGCGATAGTGCGGTGTAGTCGCGTTTGGCGACCAGTTCGTTTACATAGTTCATCGATTGTCTGATAAATACGCCTTGCTCGTAAGGCAATTCACGGGGGAGTATATCGACCTGAGAAGCCCAGTGTAGGGTGTCGTTCAACCGATAGGGGAAAATTTGCAACATGGAGCCGGTACAAAGCATCGCCACGAGGTTGAATTTTTCGTTAGCTTCGTTCACACCCCGGTTGTCGCTATTTCCGGTGTAGTCTCTCAGTGCCCGGTTGAAGTCGGTGAGTCGGGCATATCGGCCTTCTATTCCCAACAGTCGCCGAGCTTCGTGACTTTTTATCTTGATCATGGGCTCTTGTTTCCATTCGTCGTAATAGAACAGCCAGCCCGCCAGAACTTGCTCAGGTGTGAGTCCACGGTAACGGCTTTTTCCATAGAGCTTTGTGGTGAAGTCGCGGGCCAGCGTGGAGAGAGGGCAGATGCGCTGGTTGTAGTAGATGCAGAGCTCTCCCAGTCGGGAGGCATGTTCCCGGGGCAGGGTGGGTGGAGCCGGTTCGGCCGCTTGTGCCGGGAGTACGGTTGCCAGTCCCGCGACGATGCCGAGACCGATGCCCCGCAGGGCCCGGCTGTGCAGCAGGCGGCGGAAGGTGCCTTGCCGGTCGATGAGATGAGCGGCCATTGCCAAAAACAGCAATAGATAGCCTGTGTAGGTGATGGCGATACCCCACGGGTCGTGAGCCACCGACAAGCGTGTGCCGGCTCCGGCGGAGGCGGAGGGCGGTTG
>ERZ780067.213-NODE-213-length-27734-cov-6.48264_pt1 | contig 27734 bp, 20 predicted proteins | sample MGYA00511841_ERZ780067 | MGnify/ENA primary metagenome ERZ780067 (study PRJEB29588, sample SAMEA2143295) | human gut metagenome | biome: human gut; feature: human-associated habitat; material: faeces | place: Denmark | collected 2008/2010 ... | reverse complement strand
CTCCCTCGCGGCCAACCCGGCCCCGCCGGCGCAGCCCCACGATGGAGAGCAGCCGTATGACCATGCGCAGTCCCAGCAGCAGGGCTATGCCGCCATAGAGCCAGGCTCCCAGCCGATAGGGGTCGAAGCTGGCCGGGGTTTGGGCCGCAGCGGCCGGCGCTATCGACAGTTCGGGCAGTGTGAATTGCAGCGTATGAGGCATGGCGTCGGCCACGGAGGGGAGGCGATAGAGCGGGTAGGTGAGGGCAAACAGCAGGATACCCAGCAGCAGCGCCCGCCTCGTGACCAGGTGGGTGTTGCGGGCCGAGAGAGCCTTGTAGGCTATGAAAAGCAGCGAGAGAGCAATGTGCACTTGCAGCAGGTAAATCAGGAAATCCATCGTGCCGTTTTTTTAGTGGGTTTACTCTTTTTCGTGTTCGATCATGGCGATGATCTGGCGCAGGTCCTCTTCAGAGAGTTTGTTCTCTTGGGCAAAGAAGGTGACCATCTCTTTGTAGGAGTTGGAAAAATAGCTCTTGACGATTCCCGAGAGGAACCGCTTTTTATAGTCGTCCTGACTGATGTGGGGCGTATAGAGATAGGTGTTGCCTATCTTCTCGCTTGCCAGGTAGCCTTTGCGCTCCAGGTTCTTCACGACCGAAGCCACGGTGGTGTAGGGCGGGCGCGGTTCGGGCAGTTCTTCCAGAAAGTCCTTGATGATACCCCGTCCCTTTTTCCAGATGACGAGCATCACCTCTTCTTCTTGATGAGTCAGTTTCTCCATTGCTCTGTTTAATCTTAACTACGATTACTTCGCAAATCTACGAAAATTTCGTAGAATAACAAACAAAATAATGGATTTTTTATGGTGCGTATGTTTAATGAGTTGATTTCGTTCTGATTATATTCCTACTTGGGAATACCTCCGGGAAAGGGGATGCCGGATATATTGGGGCGAACGGATGGAGAAGATGGGGGCAACTGGAGAGCGTTCGGGCTGCGACGGTGTACCGCTGTCAGGTAGACAATATGGCACGAACCATCGTTCCGAGTCGCGAGAATCGGAAGGGGGGGAGCGTCTGTGACAGCGCGGTGAGTATCAGTCGTTGCCCTCTTTCTTGGCCACTCGGGGAATGAGAATAGCCGTATAGAGTTGCAGGGCGGCCCCCACGGTGAGCAGCATTACCCAGTCGGGATCGTTGCGAAACATGAAATAGGACGAGGCTACCAGGAAGAGCGACGAGAAAGTCTCGATGTGGAAAAGCCGTTTCAACCGAAAGTTCTTGCCCTTGTAGCGGAAGGTGAGTCGGCAGACGGCCATACCGGCGGCACCGCAGGCATAGAGGTAGGGGACCCACGGCAGTTTGATCATGAACAGAGGCAGAGCTGCCCCGATGATGACAGCGATGGAGGAAACCATAAAGAGCATGTCGCGCGTATGCTGTTTCATGTCGGTAGTATTTAGTGGGTTTGTTTTTTCGGTTCTATGATGTAAATATCTTCGCTGGGTTTACTCATATAATACTGTTCGCGGGCAATTTGTTCGACCTCGTTTTTATCGGTTTTCAACCGTTCGATTTGCCGGTTGTAGTAGTCGGTCGTATCGTTCTGTGCCGCAATCTGTTGCCGCAAGTCGTTGATTTGCCGGTCGTAACGTACCCGCTGGATGCAACTGTTTTCGTCGATAAAGAGAATGAAAATGACAAATACGACCAGAAACGCCTTCCCCAGAGAGAAGTGCTTGCGTACGAATTCGAATATTTTCTTTTTATCTATTTTCATCGAAGCGAAATGAGTATCACCCTATTTTCGGGTAAAAGTACGAAAAATTTTTGGTTCGACCAATCGGCTGGGCTATTCCTGTGAGAAAGAATATTTGGCAGGGTCGAGACCCACTCCTGAGGCATGACCTCGGCTTTCGAGTAAGCATATCTTATTTGAAATTAAAAATGTATAATTTACAGGCCTCTTATGCCTTGTTAATCAGTTGATAACCGTTATTATGGTATACATTTTGCTATCTATGAACCAAACGAAAACCCCGCTTGTCGGGGATTGAAAGGAGAGAACGATGAAAAGAATTGCATTTGTTTTGGCGATGTTTCTGCTGGTATGGGCAGGAAGCGCCGCAGCTCAAGAGCGGGAATTGACCAAGGAGGAGAAAAAGGCTCTGCAGGAGCGTATCGACAGTCTGCAACATGCCGATGCCGAGCGGGCCATTTACGAGAAGGCTTTCACGATGGAGGCCGACCAGGTGATTTTCAAGCACGGAGAGACGGCATTCGTGGCTTCGAATACCAACTTTGTTTCGATTGACGGGGACCGTGCCGTGGTACAGACGGCATTCAACATACCCGTCAGCGGCCTTAACGGCTTGGGCGGTGTGACCGTAGAGGGCAGTTTTTCGAACTACGACCTGCGGAAAGACAAGAAGGGCAACCTGTTCCTTTCGCTCAATGTCATGGGAACCGGTATCTCGGCCCGGGTGGATATTACGCTCTACAACGGCAGCAATCAGGCCATTGTCAACATTGTGCCCAATTTCCACTCCAACAACATTACCCTCAAGGGCATTATCCTGCCGCTCGACAAGAGCCGTGTGTTCAAGGGTTCTTCCCTGTGATGGCGACGGGTGGGGCTGAAGTTGCAGTTGCAGTTACAGCCCTTGTCCCGGCATACACCTAATTCATGCCCGCCCCGACGGAAGGAGCGGGCATTTTTTGTCTCTTGAGGATTGGCTCGGTTTGGAGTGTAAGCTGTAGCCGGCCCCGGCCAGAGAGCCGGAAGATTGGTATCGCCTGAAAAAAGGAAAGGCCCCTGCGATGGCAGGAGCCTTTGCCCGTATGGTTTGCGGCCGGTTGTTTAGAAGCCCGATTCGGAGAAGAGTTTCGATTCGGAAACCTTCACTACCTTGCCGTATTTCTCGAGCGCTTTCACATCGAAATCTTTGGGGTTGCCCACGATGGCCATCACGATGGGTTTGCCCTTGATATTCTCGTTGTAGAAGTTGACGATGTCTTCGAACTTGAGCGTTTCGATTTTCTTCATCTTGTCGATGGCGGGGTCTTGGGTATAGCCCATGCGTTTCCAGGCCTCATATACGGCGCTGGCCGAACGGAAGCCGGGTTTGGCACTGAGGATAGACTCCTTGATGTTGGTCTTTACGACGTCGAAGTGCTCGGGCATCGAAGGCATGTCGGTGAGCAGGTTCATGTAGATGTCGATGGCATCGAGGGTCTTGTCGCCCTGGGTGCCTACGAAACCTTGGAAGAGGAAGTTGCGACGGGCAACCGAGGGGGTCGAAATCACACCGTAGGCGCTGTAAGCCATGGCCCGTTTTTCACGAATCTCGTCCATGACGAGGCTACCGAATCCGCCTCCGAAGTAGTCGGAGAAGGCTTCGATGGCAATGTCGTCCTTCACGTCGAAGGGTTTACCCTCGATGAAGAAGTAGATCTTACTTTGTGTAGCCTTGCTGTTGGGCAAGAAGAAGATGGTGTTCTCGGCATACTTCTCGCGGGTGCGCAGTTCGGGCGACGAGGAGGGCATCTCCTCGGCTTTCAACGGCAGGTTCTTGCTCAATACGTCGTACACCTCGTCGAAGGGAGCGGTACCCGTGTAGTAGATTTCGCACTCGTAGTTGGTAGCGGCCTGGAACTGGGTGGTGAGGTCGGTAATCGAGAGATCCAGCAGGTCGCGGGTAGGAATGCGTTGCAGGTAGTCGGAGCTGTCTTTGTAGAGCACATACGAAGTGAGGGCTCTCTCCAGCGTGCTGATGTCGCTGTTCTCCATCTGACGCGAACCGAATGCGCTACCGATAAGGCTTTGCAGCTGCTTGTCGTCGAGTTTGGGGAAGAGAATCTGTTTCGAGAGCAACTGGCAGGCTTTCACGAGGTCTTTCTCGTAGCCGTTCATCATCACATACATGTAGTTGTCGTCGACGGCGTAAGAGCAGTTGACGTTGAGTTCGCCCATGGCCCGCTTGATGGCCAGCGGCTCGACGTCGGGTAGCATACCGGCATTGTTCATCAGGGCAACGGCATATTCGAGTTTAGGCATGCGGTGAGTACCTACGCCATATTTCAGCGTCATGGTGAAGACTTCGTTCTCGGGATTGAAGTTGTAGAACAGTTTGCTGCGCGTGTTGATGCGCTTCTGCTGTATCGAGTTGAAGTCGCAATATTTCACCTCGGGCAGCGGGGCGGGCAGACTTTCTACCCATTTGGCATACTCCGACATTTCGCCCTTCTTCGTCTCGATAGGTTTGTAGGCCGGTTTTTTCAGCTTTTTGCCTTTGCTGTCGAGGTTCTTGGCTTCCTGAATGTTGAGGGCCAGGTAGTTGTCGGTAAAGTATTTCTTGGCCGTAGCCTTTACCTCGTCGAGGGTAACGGCATTTACGCGCTCTTTGTAGTTGAGTATCTCCGAGGGATCGGAGCCCGTGTTGAAGAGTGAGGCCAGAATGTAGGCTTTCGTCTCGTTCGATTCGAGGCTCAGCTCATATTCGCGAATCATGTTCTGCTTGATGGAGTTGAGGATGGTCTCGTCGAACTCGCCGTTTTGCAACTGTTGCAGCGACGAGAGCAGAATCTTCTCGACAGCCTTGTGGCTGTCCCAGCGGTTCTGGTTGGCGTCGAACGAGGGGATGGCGTTGATCATGACGACACCGGCATCGCGCATGGCGTTCTGTCCGGCACCTACGCTCATGATGTCACCGTCGAGTTGCAGCTTGTCGAGGATACCGGTCTTTTGCGAGTTGGAGAGCAGTTCGCAGCAGATTTGCAGAGGTATTTCGTCCTTGTCGTTCGAGGGTACACCGTTGTAGATGAGGGCCAACATGGGGTAGTAGTATATCTTGGCGCTCTTCTCGGTGCGGCCTTTGAACTGGGGCACGGGTTGTTTCTCGCGGTGGATTTCGGCCCGGCGGGGGATACGCTCGAATTTCTCGCGAATCAAGGGGATAGCCGTCTTGGTGTCGACGTTACCCACGAGGATAATCGACATGTTTTGCGGGCCGTACCAGGTGTTGTAGAACTCGATGAGCTTGCTCAGCTGGGGGTTCTTCAAGTGCTCGGGCAGACCGATGATGGGGCGGGCATAGGGGTGGGAGCCGAAGGCCTGCTCGTTGATGAACTCGCCCAGGCGCGAACCGCGGTTGTCGTTGTACATGTTGTACTCCTCATATACGGCCTCGAGCTCGGTCTGGAATCCACGGAATACGGGGTCGATGAGGCGCTCGGAGTAAACCTCGAGCCACTTCGCGAGTTGCGAAGGGGGGAACGAGTTGTGATACTCGGTCTGGTCGAAGCCCGTGCTGGCGTTCAGCCCTTCGCCGCCCATGTGGTCGATGAGCTGCGAAAACTCGTTGCCGGCAGCATACTGGGCAGCTTCGCGAGTAAGTTCGTTGATCTCCAGGTCTATGGCGTCACGCTTGGCCTGGTCGGTCGTAGCGGCACGCTCATCATACTTGGCGATGATTTTCTCGTAGATAGGTTTCTCTTTTTCCCAATCGAGGGCGTCGATTGTCTGGGTGCCTTTGAACATGACGTGTTCGAGGTAGTGGGCCAGACCGGTATATTGTACCGGGTCGTCGACCGAGCCCACTTTGAAGGCAACCATACCGAATACATCGGGTTTGCTCTTGTCTTCCCAGATGTAAACCGTAGCGCCGTTCCGCAGGGTCATTACACTCAATTGTTGCGCTTTACCGGGGAGCCATAAGAGGCATAGTGCGATAAGGCACAATAGATGTTTGATTTTCATATTGTTAAGTTTTTGTGTGATTAAAATGTCAAAATATTCCTAACCATGTGAGCAAAAGTAGCATAAAATTACTAACTTGTGGACGTTTTTTCGACAAATTTAATTTTTTAATGTCTATAAATTTATTCGTATGAGAAAGTTTTTATTTGCCGGAATGGTGGGATTGTTCGCCTCATTATGGCTTAGTGCCAGTGCTCAGGAACCCACGACCATGTGGCCCTATCTGTTTACCGATTTTACCGAAGCCACGCTCCATTTCCGCTCTGGTGAGACGGGCCAGGCGAAGGTCAATATCCACTTGTTGCATAACGATTTGCACTATTTGAATGGTTCGAAAATATTTACTACCGACAATCAGAACGATGTGGCCCGTGTCGTGCTGCCCGACAGTACGGCCTTCGTGCGGTGTGAAAATCTTTACATCGAGGTGTTGGGCGAGACTCCCCAGGCTATTCTGGGCCGCCGTACGACCGGCGACTTCGATCGCTTGACGCAGGGGACGGGAGCCTATGGTACGTCGTCGTCGACTTCGGCCGTAGACAATCTGTCGAGTCTGCAGATAGGCGGTCTCACCAATCTTAATTACGACCTCATCCGGGTCGAACGTGAGAATGGCCAGACGCTGCCGCTTTCGGTACGTTTCTGTTTTGTCATCGACGGTCAGCTCTATAACGCCAACAAGCGCACCATCTCCAAACTGTTGCCCGAGGCCGACCAGAAGGAGTTCAACACCTTCTTGAAAAAGAACAAGGTGAAGTGGAACCGGGAGGAGGGTCTGCAGAAGGTGCTCGAGTATATCTCGCCGTTGCTGGCCAAGTAGCGGTGGCGCCTTGTGTCGGGGTGGAGCCTGGCTCCTCCCCAATACAAACTGAACGGAATAACAAAAAAGCGGAACAGGGGGTGACCCTCGTTCCGCTTCTTGTTTTTTATGGGTAGTAGATTTTATTCAAACTTGCGTTGCCAGAACCACATCTCGTTGAAGGTAAGGCTCAGTGAAATACGGAAGTGGTCTTCGCTGATGAGCTTGGCCGGCGAGCACTGGCGGTTGATGTATTCGAAGGCTACGTTTACGACCGACTTGTCGGTGGCCAGAGGGAATCCGAAACCGCAGGTGGCACCTATCTCGTTCAGGTCGTTGCCGTTTATCTTCAGGTAGGAGCGGTTGTAGAACAGACCGGCCCGGTAGTTGATGCGTTGCAGATAGTTGCCGCCCATGCTCTTGGGGCGGAATTCGGCACCCAGAGCTACCTTCAGCCGGTTGTTGAATTGCCCGGTCGAGGTCTGCAACTGTCCGGCGTTGAGGTTGGTAAACTTGGCATCGGCCCAGTTCTGGTAGGTGACGTCGGCCGCTACGGTGAGTCGTTTGTCGTAGTTGTAGCTGATACCTCCGCCATAGGTCGAGGCCAGCGAGTAGTGGCTCTTCATGTTGAGGGTGTCGGCGTCGATAATCGAGCTCGAGCTCACATCGTAGGTGCTGGTGTAGGCTTTACCCAGCAGCGCTTTGCCCGGTGAGTAGACGGCACCGAGCGTGATGGTGTGCTTCTTGTCCCACTCGATGGCATATTGTGCGCCGAACTGCAGGTGGTAGTCGCGCACCTTGAGGTCGGTCTCGAATATACCGGTACTGCCGTTGGCCGGGATTACGGTGTTGGCGTTGGTGAGGTTGCCGAAGAGGTAGCTCACGTTGGCACCGATCGAGAAGCCCTTGAACAGATTTCCGCTCACGCCCACATAGGCTTGCGAGATGTTGCCTTCGCCCGTGCGGCTGTCGGAACCGTTGGCTATGGAACTGGCAAACGAATAGCCTACGTTGGAGTAGGGGAGCAACCCGATGCTACCGGCCATGTGGCGGCCCAGAGGAAATTGCATGACGATGTAGTCGAGCGATCCGCTTTGCGCGGTTTCGCTCAACTGCCCTTCGTGAGTCGTGACGGCCTGGTAGGTAAGGCCTATGTCGAAGAGGAAGGTGAGCGAGTCCATACTGACGTAGGAGGCGGGGTTCATTACGTTGATCTGCCGGTTGTTGTGCAGGGCATAACCTACGCCGCCCATAGCTCGTTGGGCTCCTATGGCATTGTCGCCGAGTATACCGTATCCGAATCGGGAATAGGGCGAGGTGGTGCCGTTTTGGGCCCATGCGACAAGTCCTATCGCCAAACTTATCAAGAGAATTTTATATTTCAGCATTTTCCTGTAATATTCTGTTTAAGCCGGTTAATACCAAATTTTCGTTCACAAAGATGCGACTTTTTATTTTTGCAGCCAATTTTAAGGCATCTCCCCCTGTTAAAAAAACGAAAAGGTCGGGGTAAATCTCGTTGAGACGGGCCATGTAGCCTTCGATGCCGAGTGCCACGCCCAGCGTGGCGCCGGCCCGCATGGCCGTCTCGGTGCTGAAGCCAATCTCGGGAATCTCGCCCGAGTCGTCTACCAGGGGTAGCTTGCCGGTGTGCTCGTGCATGGCGAGCAGTCGCAGCCTGATGCCGGGGGCTATGTTGCCGCCTGCAAAGGTGCCGTCGGCCGTGAGCAGATCGTAGGTGACACAAGTGCCGGCATCGACGATGAGCACCGGCCGGCCGGGACACTCCATCGAGGCTCCCACCACGGCCGCAATGCGGTCGAGGCCCAGGGTGTGCGGGGTGTGATAACCTATGCGCACCGGTATCTGCGACGTGTGGTCGAAGCGTACGAAGCAGCGCACCCGTTGCTGCAAGAGCTTCAGAGCATCGGGGTCGGGGTTGGTAACGGTCGAGAAGATAGCCGCATCGACTGCGTGGGTATCGAGAAACCGCGTCACTTCATCGGGGCCCCATTTCGGGTAGAAATCGACATTTTGTAATTGGCCGGCCCGAAAAAGTGCCATTTTGGTTACCGAATTTCCTTGATCGATAATAAGATTCACTGCTCAAAATTTTAGACAAAAATACAAAAGAGAATGCGTATGGAGGCACTTGCCGCTCATTTTTTTCATAGAATTATACCAACGGGGCTATTTTGTCTATCGCCTGTTGCTTTTTCCTCCTCGATTTGTCGGGAGGGCAGGCGGGCAATTGTAGATACTAATCTGTTAATAGAATAAACTTTTTGAGTTAAATTTTCGATAAGATTAGCGCAGTTTGGTGATAATACGGTGGTAATGGTCGTGTGTTTAATGTTTATTAACAAATGGATTGTTCTCCGGTTTGTGCATATTTGTGGCAGAAAAAATGCCTCTTCTATATGGTTGTATCTTAATAAGTTAGTTGTGCTGTGAAAAAATGTATACGGGCCATTTCGGGAGAGCTGGACAATGGCTTTGTCAAAAAGAAAGGCGATGTGGGTAATTTTCTTTCAAATTGAATTTCATATTGTCGTTTTTTTTTCTATCTTTGCATGCTGAATACTTCAATAAGAAGTGTGAATGAGAGTGATTCTCATAGGTTCAATTTGAGGTTTATATTATAATAAGGTTTAAAAGAAGAGGAGTTTTAAGAGTTAGTTTAATTGCAAGGAGTGTAATGTAAAAGTCCGGCCGTAACACGCCGGGTGTGTAAAGAAAGTAAAAGAAAGAAGAAGGAATAAATCGTTTATTTAAATTTAATTTCAGTCGTATGAGAAAATTAACATTGTTATTGTGCGCTCTGTTGGCTGGCATTTCGTTAGCGGTGGCTCAGACGAGCATCTCCGGTACGGTATTGACAGCAGAGGACGACGAGCCGGTTATCGGTGCGTCTATCTTGGTGAAGGGCACGAACGCTTCTACCATTACCGATAATGACGGTAAGTTTTCAATCAAAATTCCCGAAGGAGCCGGGCGAACCCTGGTGATTACCTACATCGGAATGGAGAGACAAGAGGTATTTGCCCGTAATGGCATGGTAGTAAAATTGACTTCGAGCGATCAGGCTCTCGACGATGTGGTTGTGGTAGGTTACCAAACCATCCGTAAAGAGGCCAAGACCGGTTCTATCGCCACGGTGAAAGGCGACGACCTGGCTTCGATTCCCGAAACCTCGGTCGATAAGATGCTCTCGGGTAAGATGGCTGGTGTGTCGGTTTCGTCGACCAACGGTCAGCCGGGTTCTGCCGCTACGATTCGTGTGCGTGGTACCAGTTCTATCGGTGCCGGTAGCGACCCCTTGTATGTAGTGGACGGTATCCCCGTAGAGAGCGGTAATACCGGTGCTCTCTCCAACAGTATGAACGCCATCGCCATGATCAACGCCAGTGATATTGCCTCGGTAACCGTGTTGAAGGATGCTGCTGCAGCTTCTATCTACGGTTCGCGTGCTGCCAACGGTGTGATCTTGATTACCACCAAATCGGGTGAAGCCGGTAAGTCGAAAATTACCGCCCGCGCTCGTTATGGTGTTACTACGCTGGCCAACGACAACGACTTCGGTATGGCCAACCTGCAAGAGTATATCCAATATCAACGCGATGCCCGTATCAACGCCGGTTACGACGTAGATAACCCCGCATCGGAATATTACTTCCCCCTCTCGCTGGCTGCCAAAGGCGGTACGAACTGGATGAAAGAGTTGACCCGCAACGGTAGCTTGCAAGAGTATGAGCTGATTGCTTCGGGTGGTACCGGTAAGACTACCTATTATACTTCGTTGTCGTACAACAAGACCGAAGGTATCGTTCCCACCGTAGGTTTCGAGAAGATGCAGGTTCGTGCCAACCTCGATACCGAGCTCAACAAATGGTTGAAAGTGGGTACCCGTATCAACGCCGGTTACATGAAAGTTTCGGACGTAACGAACAGCTTGATCGGCGATAGCGGTCTGGCTCCCTCGAACCCCTTCTATTCGGGTATGGCTCTGGCCCCGACGATGCCGGCTTACAACGAGGACGGCAGCTACAACTTCGACCTCCCCTTCGTGTTCAATATCAACCCGCTGGCTGCTATCAAAGGCTCGGATAAATATGACAAGCAGTACAAGTTCAACGGTACGGCTTATTTGGAATGGAAACCCATCAAACAGTTGACTTTCCGTACCAACAACTCGGTTGAGTATGCCTATACCAACAGCCGCCAGTTCTCGCCGGCATTCATCAACAAAACTTCGTTTGGTGCATCGCTCAATACGGCCGATGTGCAATATCGTCTGTTGACTACCTCTAACACGGTTACTTACGACGACCTCTTCAACGACGTTCACTCGCTGAACATCATGTTGGGTCAAGAGGCCAATACCTATGAATACTCCCACAACCAAGCTATATCGTATCACGTAAACGAGCAACGTCCCTATCACTCGGTAGGTGTTTCGGTCGAAGACCAAACGGCCTACGACGGTCTTACTCAAACGGCCATGGTTTCGTTCTTCGGTGTAGCCGAGTATAGCTACGACGGTCGCTACTACATCAAAGGTTCGCTCCGTACCGATGGTAGCTCCAAGTTCGGTCCCGATCGCCGCTGGGGTACCTTCTGGGCAGCCAGTGCATCGTGGAACATCCACAACGAGGCTTTCATGCAAGACATCAAGAATGTACTGAATGTATTGAAACTGCGTTACAGCTACGGTGTGAACGGTAACGACAACATCGCCGCTTATGCTCACTACGGTCTCTACTCCGACATCGTTTACAACGGTATCACCGGTCAGCTCCCCTCGCAGCTGCAGAACCGCAAACTGACTTGGGAAACCAACAAGACTCACAACATCGGTGTTGACTTCCGTTTGTTCGACCGCTTGAGCGGATCGATCGACTGGTATACCCGTCGTACCGAGGACATGTTGATTGCCTCGCCGCTGCCCTATACCACCGGTTTCTCTTCGCAAGCTCAAAACGTAGGTCAAATCCGCAACAGCGGTATCGAGGTTCAGTTGGATGCCGACATCTTCAACACCAACGACTTCAAATGGACGGCCGGTGTGAACTTCGCCGCCAACCGTTCGAAAGTGCTCGAACTGGCTCCGGGTCAGGACTTCATCGGAACCTCGCTGCGCTATGTAGTAGGTGAGCAACTCTACACCTACTGGTTGTACGACTACGCCGGTGTGAACCCCCAAAACGGTAACGCTCTGTGGCGTAACGAAGAGGGTCTGTTGACCGAAAATTCTAACGATGCTCGTCGTATCAATGCCGGCTCGCCCGAACCTCTGTGGACCGGTGGTTTCAACACCGAGCTCTCTTGGAAAGGCCTCTCGCTGGGTATCCAGCTCGAAGCCCGCTACGGCAACAAGGTATTGAACCAAGACCGTTCTTTGTTCGAATCAGACGGTTACTATGGCGACCAGAACATCTGGAAAGGTGCCTTGAACTACTGGAAACAACCGGGCGACATGAACGTATTGCCGAAACCGGTTTACAACAACGCCAGCAACAGTATGCAAACCTCTACCCGTTATCTCGAGGATGGTAGCTACCTGCGTATCAAAGACATTACCCTGGCATACAACTTGCCTTCGAAGTGGACCAAAAAGGCCCTCATGAGCGGCGTGCGCATCTATGCCAGCGCCCTTAACCTCTATACGTTCCACAACATGAACTACTGGGATCCCGAGCACGGTACCACCGGTGCTACCGTCATCAGCTACCCGATGACCCGCTCGATGATCGTAGGTGTGGACATTACTTTCTAACCCTTAAAAAAAGATTGAGACAATGAAAAAAATATTTTTATCGATAGCAGTTTTGGCGCTGGCTCTTACTTCCTGCGATGACTTCTTGACCAAAGAGCCGCCCATGGATCAATCGGACGAACTGGCTCTCTCTACCTTTACGGGTATCGATGGAGCTACTGCCGGTAACTACCGCGCCGTTATTTCGTGGTATGGTGCCACGTTCCCCCTCACTTTCGACGTGATGTGCGGCAACGGTATGGTAGGTCCTGTAAATACGGGCCGTATGCGCCAGGAGCCGGCATGGAACTACACCTCGACCAGCACGCTTGGCTTGTGGGCCAGTGCCTACAACGCCATTCTGGGTTGTAACAAAGTGTTGACCGCCATCAACGAGGGTAAATTTGACCGTGCGGGTGTGACTGACGAGCAAATCAACAACGTGAAAGCCGAGAACCTCTTCCTGCGTGCCTTGGCCTACTTCGATCTGGTTCGCGTGTATGCTCAACCTTACGGATATATTAAAGCTAACGGTATTACCGGAACCGAGGCTCTGGGTGTACCTATTGTACTGGAGGATGACCTGTCGGCCCGTCCCGCTCGTAGCACGGTAGCCGAGGTTTATGAAAACCTCATTATCCCCGACCTGCAAGAGGCCGAGCGCCTGATGAGCACCTCGTATGTTCGTGCAGGTGTAAAAGATATGGTTGCCACCGTTACTACGCCGGTTATCCAAGCCCTCATGGCTCGTGTATATCTGACTCACGAAGACTGGCAGCTGGCTGCCGACTATGCCAACAAGGTAATCCGCAACGGTCGTTTCAGACTGCTCTCGGGCAACAACTACGTTTCGATGTGGGATGGCAGCCTCGATGTAGCTCCCCAATCGGGCAGCGAGGTTATCTTCGAGGTTTACATCTCGCAAAGCGACGGTTCGAGCAGTGACCTGGGCGACTACCTCACCGCTCCCGAGGCCGCCGGTGGTGCCGGTTATGGCGACGTGCGCGTATCGAACGACCTGCTTTCGCTCTACGACGAGAACGATGTACGTCTCACCGGTTTGACCAAAACCAATCCGCAATATCCCGGTTATCGCTGGTCGACCAAATATCCCGGTAAATCGGGTCAGTTGGCCTACAACAACGTGCCTATCATCCGTATCTCCGAAATGTATCTGACTCGTGCCGAGGCTATCTACCGCGGTGCTACGGTAAGCGGTGTAACGGCTCTCGACGACCTCAACCAGGTGGCTACCAGCCGTGGTGCCAATGCCTACAGCCAGGTAACGATTGATAACCTCTTCAACGAGCGTCGCAAAGAGTTCCTCTTCGAGGGTCACGTTTACTTCGACATGAAACGTCTGCAACGGTCGTTGACCCGTACCGACTACAATCTTGATCCTCTCACGAAGGATATCGAATTCCCCAGCTACCGTTGGGCCTTCCCGATTCCCGAGAATGATATCCTCTACAACAAGAATATGGTTCAAAATCCCGGCTATCAGAGCAAATAAATTTTAATTAGAGAAAAATTATGAAGATCAATAAATTTATATATGTAGCTGTTGTAGGGGCGCTGTTTGCATCGTGCCAATCGGTAGAGACTCCTATGTTCAGTGACAAGGACGCTTTTGTAGCGTTTGACAATGCCTCGACTACTATCGAGGAGAACGCCAATAAAGAGATTCAGATTCCGGTATCGCTGGTGGCTTCGAAAGCTCTCGATGCATCGGTGAATTTCGAAATCGACACGACCGCCTATGCCGGCAAGAATGCCGCCAAGGAGGGTGTGAACTATCGTCTGAAAAATACGTCGACGACCCTGACCTATACCAGCACGGGTGAATTGGTAGGATACATTACGGTTGAACCCATCGACAACGGGGACTACGACGGTGATGTTTGCTTCGATATCCGGTTGTCGTCGCCCAGCGGTTGCAGCCTGGGTGCCAACTACACCACCTCGGTAACGATTGCCGACGATGACCACCCGCTGGCTGCTGCCGGTATTCTGGGTACGTACACCGCAAGCGGTGAATCGCCCTTCACCGGTGAAGAGGGTGTTATCTATACCTGGACTTGCGAGATTCAGAAAGATGCCGACTATGTAGACCGTGTATGGTTCACGCAACTTGTTCCGACGGTTAGTGGCATTACTTACAAATCGATAATGGGTACTGTAGATTCCGACTTCAGAACAATCACCATCAACGGTTCGCAGGATATGGGTACATATGGTTCGACCTATACTTTGCAGATCGACTTTAACGGCGCAGGTGCTGCTGTCGCTCAAGTATCGAACGGTACGATTTCGATCTCTTCGCCTGTCTTGGCTCTTGCATACCAGGATGGAACTCAGGCAGGCTATGTGACCGGTGTACGCACCTGTACAATGACCAAAGTTGAATAAACCAATAAAACCATAGAACAATGAAAAAATATATTATAGGATTATTCTCAGCAATCTGCCTCATGGGGGCAGGTTGCACCGAGTTTGAGGATTATGCTCCGGTCAATATGGGAGAGGGCCCGGCTGTAACGCTCTCGGTCGAAAAGACCAATGTCGATGCCTTCAACTTGACGGTGACTCCGGCCGAGGGTACGGTTTACTATGCTTACATCGTAACCAACCAGGCTCAGACCATCGATGCCGAAACGCTGTTGCAGGCTGGTTATGAAGGTGCCGAGCTGTTGAAAGCTGCCGAGACTCCCTCGCTTTCCAAAGCCTACAACAATCAAACGATAGGTACTACCTATTATGTATATGCCGTAGCTTCCGATGCCAATGGCCTTTGCGGTGCTGTGGCATCGGCAACGGTCGACCTGCCCGATACCGAGGCTCCCTATCTGGTAAGTGTACCCGATGGTAACCTCTACAAGGCTACGAACAATGGCCGTTCGGTAACGCTTACGTATAACGAGACGGTAACTCGTGGCGAAGGTACCATCACCTACAACGTGACGAAGGGCGACCTTACCTCGTATGCCAACGGTACCATCGAAACGGTGGTTATCAACGGTGAGTCGGTTACCATTACGTTGCCCGAATCGGTTGCATTCGATGCAAACGAGGCTAAATCGTATGTATTCCTCGACTTCGCTGCCGGAGCATTTGTCGACGGTGCCGGTAACCAATCGGCTGCTCTGAAGGGTGGTGTAGACCAGGAGACTCAACTCGTAGGTGCTCCTTACTGGGAGTATGTACCGGGTGGCAGCACGGGTGACAGTGAGTTTACGGGGACCTTTGGCTTTATGTTCTATCAGTATGACTTCCAAACTCAGCAGCCCGGTACTGATCCTTATGGCTTTGATACCGAGTTTGAATTGAAGCATGAGGATAATCCCGATACGATAGTCATCAAGAATTTCTATTTCGATGCTTCGGCATTTACCGCTGGAGAAAACTCGTTGGAGGCTGTCGTAGAGGGTAATAACTTCAAGATTGCCGATATGTTGCCTATGGGTGTGATTCCCATGAGAGATCAATCTGGCGCATCTTTCAATTGTCTTGTATGTTTTGCCGGTGTACCCGAGAGCGAGAGTGAACAATTTGAGTGGGTTAACTTCAATGCTACCGACGCTCAGGGTGTTACAGGATATGTTGCCGATCGCTGGTGCGGATTATATCTATTTAATTTCGACCTTATCCAGAATCCGGATGCCGAAGGCTTCAATCTGGGTTGGTATGATGTCTGGAACTTGGCTGTATTTATGAAGGGCTCGGTTCAAGCTTCGCCTTCGGCCGGCATAAATGCGACAGCTCCTGTAGTGAAGAAGCTGGGTGTTCGCCAGGTTGACTGGTCGCTCTTCAGACCATTGACAGGCAGCGAGAAAGCCAAAGCTCAAAGAGCTGTGAAGGGCATCAAGGCAAAACGCTTCTAATCAGCTAGATTGATATTGATATCTTTATATGGAACAGGCTGGTACCCGCGAGGTATCGGCCTGTTTTTTTACCTCAGGTCTCTATTTTTTTGCTCGTTTGACTCTTTTTTGATAGAAAAGAGTAGGGGAAAACATCATTTTGTATGTTTAAAAACATAGAGAATGTTAAATTGTTGCAGAATACATTCGAATTATCTATTTTTGTCAGTCATTAAAATGGTGTATCTGTAAAACGAAACCAAAAACCGATTATGAAATATAGATTATTAGCTTTCGTAATGCTGCTCTTCTCGTTTGCTGGAGGAAGTTTTGCAGCAGTAGTGTCTGAGAAGACCGCGGTAGATACCGCAACCAAGTTGTTAACCGTGCGTGGCGGCTCGTCGTTCAAAGGCGGAAATGCCACAGTAGAAACCGTTTCGCAAGAGGGTGTTCCCATGTACTACATCGTACGTTTTGAAAAAGGGGGATGGGCTTTGATTTCGGCTGAAGATACGGTAGACCCGTTGCTGGGTTATTCGTTCGACAGTGAGTATGTGTCGGACGGTCAGCCTGCCTGGGTACAAAGCTGGTTGAAAGATTATACCGATCAGATTAAGTTGGCGCGCAAGTCGCCCGCCTTGCAACGTCACTATCGCTGGGCCGGCGATGTGGTAACTCGCGCTACCGAAGACCGCATCGAGCCGTTGGTGCAGGTAACCTGGAACCAGGGTGTACCTTATAACGCCTATTGCCCGGCTGCAACGGGTGGCCCCGGTGGCCGTGCCTATGTAGGTTGTGTGGCTGTGGCCATGGGTCAGGCACTCTCGGTTATACGTTATCCCCTGCGTGGTACGGGAACGAAATCGTACTATTCGAATCAGGCCGGTACGGTATTGAGTGTGAACTTCGATAACGAGCCCGACTACGATTGGGATGCCATTCTCTCGGGTGCCAACAACTACGACGAGGTGGCTCGTCTGCTCTACCACTGCGGTGTACTCATCGACATGGAGTATAGCGCCGAGGGGTCGGGTGCCATTACCGATAACATTCCCGGTTACTTCAAGACCTATTATGGTTTCCCCGAAACCTGCGTATGTTACAGCCGTGACCGTTATCAGGGTGGCGATGACGCCTGGCATGAATTGCTGCGAAACGAGTTGAGACGTGGCCGCTGCGTAATCTATGCCGGTAACCAAGGCAACAACGTAGGGCACTGCTTCAACCTCGACGGTTGGGACGGCTTCAACCAGTATCACATCAACTGGGGCTGGGGCGGCCAGAACAACGGCTATTTTACCCTCAATAACCTGGGCGACGATATTCAAGGTTCGTATCCCGACAACCATCGTGCCGTAGTAGGCGTGGCTCCTTTGTCGGAGACTCCGTATGACATCCGCTTGAGCACCACCCGTGTAGCCATCGGTACCCCTGCCGGTACCCCGGTAGCCGATGTAACGGTATACAGTGATATGGTAGATGCCCAGTATACTTTTGAGTTGAAAGGTCAGCAGCTGTTTGGCGGCGGTTATGCCGAGGCCAGCTACGAAGTGCGCGACGGCAAGCTCTACACGACGAAACTGATTGAAGACAAGGCTATCCACAAAACGGTATATATCAAGGCTATCAATGCTTCGAGCGGTAACTCGTATGAGAAGAAGTTCGACCTGCAACTCTACACGTCGGGTTCGGGTATCGACGAGGTATTGGCCGAGGGTGTGAAACTCTATCCTGTGCCTGCCGACGATGTGCTCAACCTGGAGACTCCCGAGGCCGAGGGGCGATATGTGGTTTACAGCGTAGCCGGCACGCAACTGTTGCGCGGCCAGGTGAGCGATACCCTCACGACCATCGACGTGTCGGGTCTCTCGCGTGGTAGCTACATGCTGCAATATTCGACGGCTCAAGGCGTGGTGAACAAGGCATTCATCGTGAAATAAAAAACATTGACCATAGTGATATGAAGGGTCGTTCCCTACGGGGTGCGACCCTTCTTTTTGTCTCGGCCCGGCAGGGTGGGGCGAGGCGGGGTAGCCCCGGGAGCCCTGGTGAGAGGCATAATTTTTGCGGGAATATTTGGAGTGCCCTGCAACTATTTATAATTTTGCGACATAGTTTCAGTAGAATGACAACAAACAAGAACAGCGACCGGTGGTTTCTGCGCGTTTCGCGCTGGGGGCTCGTGTGTTTTGTGGCTTTCCCCTTGTTGTGGTGTGCCTGCTCGGGTTCGAAAAACGAGGTAGTCGAGGGCTTTGACGACGTCTCGGAGGTGCCCACGTTGCGCACGCTCGGCGTAGAGACGCTCATCTCCGACTCGGGGATTACCCGCTACCGCATCAAGGCCCCCGAGTGGCTTATCTACGAGAATGCCAAGGAGCCCTACTGGTTTTTCCCGAAGGGGTTGTATGTCGAGAAGTTCGACTCGGTATTCGCCACCGAGGCCCTCATCCAGGGCGACACGGCCACCTATTTCAAGAATCAGCAGTTGTGGCGTCTCGACAAGAACGTACGCATCGAAAACACCAAGCAGGAGGTGTTCCTCACCTCGCAGATATTCTGGGACCAGCGCAAGCGCGAAATCTACTCCGACTCGTTTATCCACATCGAGACTCCCGACGAGGTAATCGAGGGCTACGGATTCAACTCGAACGAGCAGATGACCCGCTATCGCATACGCCGCACGAGCGGCATCTTCCCCATCAAGCGCGACACGGTTGCTGCCGACTCGGCACGGACCGATAGCGTGAAGCCGCGGCCTGTACCGGCCGTGCGTGCCAAACAAATGAAGAAATCATGAATTGGGTTGTAATCATTATCATAGCGTTGCTCTTCTCGGCCTTCTTCTCGGGTATGGAGATTGCCTTCGTGTCGTCGAACAAGGTACGGGCCGAGTTGGATATGAAACAGAAGGGGCTGCTGTCGAAGATACTGAGCCTCTTCTATGGCAATGAAGAGCAGTTTATCTCGACCATGCTGGTGGGCAACAACATCGCGCTGGTCATCTACGGTATGGGCATGGCCGCCCTGCTCGAGCCGGTCATCGCGCTGGTGTGGAACCAGGAGGCTTTTGTGGTGCTCATGCAGACCCTTATCTCCACGCTGCTCATTCTGTTTGTGGGCGAGTTCATGCCCAAGACCATCTTTCGGGTCGATCCCAACGCCACGATGCGGTTCTTTGCCCCGCTCGTGTGGCTCATCTATGTGATTCTCTATCCCATCTCCAAATTCACCTCGATGGTTTCGAAAGGGGTGATGCGTATGGCCGGGGTGCGGATAGCCCACCACACCAACACGCTGATGAGTAAGATCGAGCTCGATTCGTTTATCCAGAAGAGTATCGACGAGAGCGACTCGAAGGCTCCCGTAGAGCCCGAGATGAAGATATTCCAGAATGCCCTCGACTTCTCGAACGTGCACCTGCGCGACTGCATGATACCCCGCACCGAGCTCGTGGCGGTCGACATAGACGAGGTGACCGACGAGGAGCTGCTCCACACCTTTGTGAGTACGGGTATCTCGAAGGTGGTGGTCTATCGCGAGAATATCGACAACATACTGGGTTACATACACTCGTCGGAGATGTTCCGCCAGCACGACGATTGGCGCAAGAGCATTCGCCCGGCGGTCTTTGCCCCCGAGAGCATGCTGGCCAACAAGCTGATGCGCAACCTCATGCAGCAGAAGAAGAGCCTGGCCATCGTGGTCGACGAGTTTGGCGGTACGGCCGGACTGGTGACTCTCGAAGACCTGGTAGAGGAGATTTTCGGCGACATCGAGGACGAGCACGACACGCAGAGCCTCGTGGCCCGTCGGGTGGGCGAGGACGAGTATGAGTTCTCGGGCCGCATGGAGATCGGGCGCATCAACGAAGAGTTCGGGCTCGACATCCCCGAGTCGGACGACTACCAGACCGTGGCCGGTTACATTCTGTACCACTACCAGACCCTGCCCCGCCTGGGCGAGACGGTAGAGATTAAGAACTATCGGTTTACGATTTTACGTCGCAAGGCTACGAAAATAGAGCTTGTGCGCATGAAAATAGAGAAATAAGATATTTTTTTTAGTTATTCTGTGCCGAGATAAATTCAAATTTTTGTATCTTCGTGCCCTTAGTAAAAGAGGATAAAAAAATAATAAAATATAAAACTAAAATTCATACAAAGTAACAAATGGCTACGTTAAACAAAATCAGAAGTAAAGCAGGTTTGCTCGTGGTAATCATCGGAGTCGCCTTGCTCGCTTTTATCGTAGGGGACTTCCTCAATTCGGGGCATACCTTCTACGCCATGAATCAAAGCAAAGTCGCCGTCGTGAACGGGACCAATATCGGAGTCGAAGAATTTCAGGAGCGCGTAAAGGTTCGTACCGACGAGCTGCAACAGATGTATGCTCAACGCGGAATGTCTTTGCCCGAAGGATATGTATCGCGTATCAACCAGGAGGTTTATGACCAAATGGTAAACGAAATATTGCTCAACGAAGAGCTCGACGAACTGGGTATCGTAGTGAGCAAAGAGGAGTTGGCCGACCTGCTGACCGGCGACAACATCTCGCCGATGGTACGTCAGTATTTCACCAATCCCCAAACCGGAGTGTTCGACCGTCAAGGTCTGCTCAACTTCATGCAGGTGATTCTCGACCCCGAGGCTCACGGCTACACCACGCCCGAGCAACTGGCCCAAATCGAGCCCCAGCGTCAAATGTGGCTCCGTCTCGAGAAACAGGTGAAAGAGGATCGCGCCATCCAGAAGTTTGCCAACTCGCTGAACCGCGCCATCATGCCCAACAAGCTCGATCTCGAGAACTCGTATGCCGAGGGTAAGACTTCGGCCAACATCGCCTATGCACTGGAACCCTATACCACGATTGCCGACTCGACCATCGCCATCAGCGACAGCGAACTCAAGGCTGAGTACAACAAGGTGAAAGAGCTCTACAAGATGCCCGAGCGCCGTGGTATCAAATACATCACGGTAAATATCGTGCCCAGCCAGGACGACTATGCCAAGGCTAAGGAGAAGGTAGAGATGAACAAGAACGTATTCGCCACGACCAACGACGTGGCTGCTTTCGTGGCCAATAACTCCGACGAGGCTTACGACGATTGTTTCGTAGCCGTTTCGTCCATGCCCGAGAAGATGAAACAGTTTGCCCAGACGGCTGCCGTAGGCGAATCGTCGCCGCTCGAGTTTGAGAACGACACCTATACGATGTATCGTCTCATGGATACCAAGGTAGCCCCCGACTCGATCAAGGTGCGTCTGCTTTCGTTCCAACCCCGTTCGACCCAAATCGATAGCGTGCTCAACGTACTGAACAACGGTGGCAGCTTTGCCGAGCTTTCGCCCAAGTTCAACGGCAACGACGAAATCTGGCTGACCGAGGAGATGGCTGTCAGCGTAGGCCGTCCCTTCATCAACAAAGTATTCGGCGAGGCCGGTAACGGCTATTTCAAGGCCGAAAGCCTGGGTGGTGAGCACATTGTTCAAATCTTGTCGCGCACCGCTCCCGTGAAGAAAGCCAAAGTGGCCGCTTACGTACTGGCCGTGAACCCCAGCACCGAGACGCACACGGCTCTCTACAACCAACTGTCGTCGTACAGCGCTACCAACAATACGGCCGAGAAGTTCGACGCCGCTGCCAAAGAGGCCGGCTACACGGTCAACAGCTATGAGTGCAGTGCCGAGGATTACTCGCTGCCCGGTCTCAACGATGCCCGTCAGGCTATCCGCTGGGCCTTCAACGCCGACAAAGGTGCCGTGTCCGAAATCTTTACGCTCGACAATGCGTTTGTCGTAGCCGCTCTCGACCACGTAACCAAAGAGGGTTATGCTCCGCTCGATCAGGTGAAAGATATGCTTTCCATCCAGATTCGCAACGACAAGAAGGCCGAGAAGATGATTGCCGACCTCAAGGCCAAGAACATCACCACGCTGGCCGGTTATGCCGAGGCTATGAAATCCCAGGTCGACAGCGCCAAGTTCGTGTCGTTCTCGTCGCCCTCGATTGCCGGTGTAGGTTACGAACCGGTATTGAGCGCTCTGGCTCCCACGGCCGAGAACGGTAAGCTCGTAGGTCCCGTGAAAGGTGTAAGAGGCGTGTATGTATTCACCGTTACCGACAAGACGGTTTCGGAACAACCCTTCGATGCACAGAACGAGGCCCGCAAGTTGCAGCAGAACTACACCTACCTGATCAACAGCCGGTTGATGGAGGTGCTCCGCGACAAAGCCGACATCGAAAACACGATGATCCGTTTCTTCTAATCGAGACGAATCGTTCGATATAAGACCACACACAGAGTGCGTATATCGTAGCAAAGGGCTCGATACACGCACTCTGTATTTGTATCACACAACCAATCGAGGTTTATGGAAAAAGAACATTTGTTGGGAAAAACCTGGGAGGAGTTGCAGGCCGTGGTGGCCGAGGCGGGGATGCCCCGTTTCGCCGCCAGGCAGATGGCCTCGTGGCTCTACGAAAAGCGGGTGTGCGACCTGTCGGAGATGACCAACCTCTCGCTGCGCCACCGCGAGCAGCTGTCGCAGCGCTACGACGTGGGGCGCTCCGAGCCCATGCAGTCGCAACGGTCGGTCGACGGCACGGTCAAATACCTGTTCCGTGTGGGCGACAACGACTTTGTCGAGACCGTCTACATACCCGACCGCGACCGGGCCACCCTGTGCGTGTCGTCGCAAGTTGGGTGCAAGATGAACTGCAGCTTCTGCATGACCGGCAAGCAGGGGTTCAAGCGCAGCCTTACGGCCACCGAGATTATCAACCAGATACTCTCGGTCGAGCATAGCGACAAGCTCACCAATCTGGTGTTTATGGGCATGGGCGAACCCTTCGACAACCTCGACGAGGTGATGAAGGCCCTCACGATTCTTACCTCCGAGTGGGGTTTTGCTTGGAGTCCCAAGCGCATCACCGTCTCGACCATCGGTCACCTGACCGGCATACGTCGTTTCCTCGACGGGAGCCACTGCCCCCTGGCCGTGAGTCTGCACTCGCCTTATCCCGATGAGCGTCTGCAGATTATGCCCGTAGAGAAGGCCTTCCACATGAACGACATTCTGGCCCTGCTGCGTCGGTACGATTTCTCGCACCAGCGGCGTCTCTCGTTCGAGTATATCCTCTTCAACGGATTCAACGACGACCTGGTGCATGCCGATGCGCTGGCCCGTCTGCTCAAGGGGCTCGACTGCCGGGTGAACCTCATCCGCTTCCACGCCATCCCGGGGGTGAACCTCAAGAGCTCCGATGCCCGGTCGATGGAGGCCTTCCGCGACCGCCTCAACCAGCACGGCGTGACAGCCACCATACGGGCTTCGCGCGGAGAGGACATATTTGCCGCCTGCGGCATGCTCTCGACAGCCGAGAAAGAGCGCGAATAGGGGCCGAGGTGTAAAAGTAGTCCCCGGCAGCGATGTATATCGGGGATTTTTCTTATCTTAGTGGGCCGAAATTTTTTTCTGCGGTCCAGTAAGAAAGTTAAAAAAAAGCATATATGGAACATAAGATAAAAGTGGGTATTACCCAGGGAGATATTAACGGGGTAGGGTATGAGGTGATTCTCAAGACCCTCTCCGACCCGCACATCCTCGAGATATGTACACCGGTGGTTTACGGTTCGGCCAAGGTGGCCGCCTATCACCGCAAGGCCCTCGACATACCGGCCGTCAACTTCAACATCGTGGCCGATGCCTCGATGGCCGATGACAACAAGATAAACCTCATTACCTGCGTCGACGACGAGGTGAAGGTAGAGATAGGCAAGGCTACGGCCGTAGGCGGCGAGGCTGCCTATGCTGCCCTCGAACGGGCTGCCGCCGATGTAGAGGCCGGCACGATAGATGTGCTGGTGACGGCACCTATCAACAAGCACGCCATCCACTCCGACAAGTTCGACTTCCCCGGTCATACCGAGTATCTGGAGAAGCGGCTGGGTCGTGGCAAAAAGTCGCTCATGATTCTGCTCAACGAGGTGATGCGGGTGGCTCTGGTCACTACGCATCTGCCTATTTCGCAGGTGCCCGGGGCCATTACCAAAGAGGCCATCCTCGAGAAACTGCGCATATTCGAACAGTCGCTCAAGCAGGATTTCTGCGTGGTGAAGCCCCGTATTGCCGTGCTTTCGCTCAACCCCCACGCCGGCGACGACGGTCTGCTGGGCAGCGAGGAGAACGACATCATCAAGCCGGCCATTCAGGAGGCTATCGGCAAGGGCATGCTCTGCTTCGGTCCCTATCCGGCCGATGGATTCTTCGGGACGGGCCACTTCAAGCAGTTCGACGGTGTACTGGCCATGTACCACGACCAGGGTCTGGCCCCCTTCAAGGCGTTGGCTATGGAGGACGGTGTGAACTTTACGGCGGGGCTGCCCGTCGTGCGCACTTCGCCCGACCACGGCACGGCCTACGATATTGCCGGGCAGAACAAGGCCGACGAGCAGTCGTTCCGCCACGCCCTCTATCTGGCGCTCGATGTCTATCACAACCGCCAGTTCCACAAGGAGATTTCGGCCGCTCCGCTGCGCAAGCAATACTTCGACAAGAGCGGCGACAAAGAGGTGCTCGACCTGACGGCCGACACCGACAAGGATGAATAATTCAAAAAGAAAAACAACAGATATAATGGGAAAAGTTCTTATTATCGGCGCCGGTGGCGTTGGAACGGTGGTAGCGCACAAGGTGGCGCAGAACCCCGATGTATTTACCGAGATTGTGTTGGCCAGCCGCACGCAGTCTAAATGCGATGCGATTGCCCAGGCCATAGGCGACAAACGCATTGTGACCGACCGGGTAGATGCCGACAAGGTAGACGAGCTGGTGGCTCTGTTCAAGAAGCACAAGCCCGATATTGTCATCAACGTGGCTCTGCCTTATCAGGACCTCACCATCATGGATGCCTGTCTGCACTGTGGGGTCAACTACCTCGACACGGCCAACTACGAGCCGCTCGACGAAGCCAAGTATGAATACAAGTGGCAATGGGCCTACCGCGAGCGTTTCGAGCAGGCCGGCCTCACCGCCATTCTGGGTTGCGGTTTCGACCCGGGTGTGAGCGGCGTATATACGGCTTATGCCGCCAAGCACTACTTCAAGGAGATGCACTATCTCGACATCGTCGACTGCAACGCCGGTAACCACGGCAAGGCTTTCGCCACCAACTTCAACCCCGAAATCAACATCCGCGAGGTGACTCAAAAGGGTAAGTATTACGAGAACGGCCAGTGGATTGAGACCGAGCCGCACGAAATTCACCGTCCGCTCACCTATCCCAACATCGGTCCCAAGGAGTCGTACCTCATCTATCACGAAGAGCTGGAGTCGCTGGTGAAAAACTATCCCACCCTCAAGCGGGCCCGCTTCTGGATGACCTTCGGGCAGGAGTACCTCACGCACCTGCGGGTTATCCAGGACATCGGCATGGCCAGCATCGAGCCCATCATGTACAACGGTATGGAGATTGTGCCCATCCAGTTCCTCAAGGCCGTGTTGCCCAACCCGGGCGACCTGGGCAAGAACTACACGGGCGAGACCTCGATCGGTTGCCGCATCCGCGGTATCGACAAGGAGGGCAAGGAGTTGACCTACTACGTCTACAACAACTGCAGCCACCACGCCGCCTATCTCGAGACCGGTGCCCAGGGCGTAAGCTACACCACGGGTGTGCCGGCCATGATCGGTGCCATGATGTTCCTCACCGGCAAGTGGAACATGCCGGGCGTTCACAACGTCGAGGAGTTCGACCCCGATCCCTTCATGGAGCAGCTCAACAAGCAGGGATTGCCCTGGCACGAGGTGTTCAACGGCGACATCGAATTGTAAACCGTATAGTTGATTGATATTCAGTATCGAGGCCGCTCCGGTATCCGGGGCGGTCTCGACTGCTTTTGTGCGGTTGTCGAACAGAGATATTTGCCGAATATATCCGGTTGGTTTTGTCCTATTTGCTCGGAATGTTCCGTTTGGACTATTGGGGCGTGTAGACTATGGGGCATTTTGCCGCCTGTTATTCCTGTATTGGTAAAGAATTGTGTTTTAATGATTCAAAACTATACGTTCGGTTATTTTTCATTTCTATCTGGTTCAGGGGTGTTCAGTAAATATTCTTAAAAAAATAAAAAAGAAGGAGGGCATAGGATATTTGTATGGAGATATGTGTATATTTGAACTAACAATTTTGTTAGACGATTTTGTTAAACCGTTTTGTTTGTATGGGAATGAAAACAAAAGATACTGAGGGTGAGATACTACGGGCCGCGGAGCAGGAGTTCATGCTCAAGGGATTCGACGGAGCCAAGACGGCGTCGATAGCCCGGGCAGCCGGGGTGACGCATGCCATGCTCCACTACTATTTCAGAACCAAGGAGCAGCTTTTCGACCGCATTCTCACCGACAAGCTGAGCCTGATGGGGCGGTCGGTACTTGCCTCTTTTGGCACGCCCGACCTCCCGGTGCTAGAGCGGTTGAAGAGGGGGATAGGCAGTCATTTCGATTTTCTCATGGAGAATCCCGATTTGCCCCGGTTCATCGTGAACGAGGTCTTCTCGCGCCCCGAGCGGTATGAAGTGATGCGCGAGAATATCTCGCGCATAGCCGACGGGCTCATGCAGCAACTGCAGCGGGAGATGGACGTGCTGGTCGGGCGGGGCGAGGTCGTGGCCATCGATGTGCGCCATCTGTTGCTCGACATTGTTTGTCTCAACGTCTTCCCCTTTATCGCCTATCCCTTGATCGAACCCGTATTCGGCCCTGTCGCCGCCGACCGAAGCCAGTTTTTCGAGATGCGCAAGGCCGAGAATATAGAAGTAATTATGCGTCGAATAAAAAAATAGAGCCATGAAGAAACGTGTCGTTGTTTTATGCCTGGGGCTGTGGTGCGGCCTCGTGGGGGCCCAGGCCCAACTTACGCTCGACGATTGCCGGCAGATGGCGCGGGAGCACTATCCCGAGATACGGCAATACGATTTGATACGCCAGACCGAGTCGTACAACCTCTCCAATGCCGCCCGGGCGTGGATTCCGCAGGTGGCTCTCTCGGCCCAGGCTACCTGGCAGACCGATGTGCCCACCTTCCCCGATGTGCTTACTGGCATGCTGGCCCGGCAGGGGGTAGAGATTCCCGGCTTGCAGAAAGACCAGTACAAGGTGGGGCTGGAGCTGAACCAGACTATCTGGGACGGCGGCAAGTCGGCGGCCGACCGGGGCATGGCCCGGGCCGAAGCGGCCGAACAGCGCTCGACGGCCGATGTCGAGATGTATACGCTCGAGGGTCGTATCGACGAACTCTATTTCGGTATCCTGCTGCTCGACGAGCGTATTGCCCAGACCCGCCTCACGCAGGATTTGCTGCGCAGCAACCTGGCCAAGGTCGAGGCGTTGCAGCGCAACGGCGTGGCCATGCAGAGTGATGCCGATGTGCTCGAGGCCGAGCTGCTCACGGTGGGGCAGCAGTTGGGGCAGTTCGAGGCGTCGCGCGAGAGCTATCGCAGCATGCTGGGGCTCTTTATCGGCGAGGCATTGGGCGACCGCACACTGTTGCGGCCTGCCGTCGTGGAGCCGCCGGTGGGGGG
>ERZ780067.212-NODE-212-length-27796-cov-6.86205_pt1 | contig 27796 bp, 20 predicted proteins | sample MGYA00511841_ERZ780067 | MGnify/ENA primary metagenome ERZ780067 (study PRJEB29588, sample SAMEA2143295) | human gut metagenome | biome: human gut; feature: human-associated habitat; material: faeces | place: Denmark | collected 2008/2010 ... | reverse complement strand
ATATAGCAGAACTTAAAATATAAAAGAGGTTGTGCCAACGTTTTGACACAACCTCTTTTTAGTTTATAGTTTTTTGTCTAAATTTTTATTTGGCTACTTCTACAGCTGCTTCAGTACCTTTCTTGTTTTTCATCAACAGATATGCGATAGGAGATGCAACGAACAGAGAAGACAGTGTACCGAATACAACACCCAGAATCATGGCGAATGCGAAGCTGCGGATGGAATCACCACCGAGGATGAAGATGCACAGCAACACAATCAAGGTGCTCAGTGAAGTATTGATGGTACGTGCCAAAGTTGTATTCAATGAGTCATTGAACAACTGGAACTTGTCACGCTTCGGATAGAGACCGAAGAATTCACGTACACGGTCAAAGATTACCACCTTGTCGTTGATAGAGTAACCGATAGCTGTCAGGATGGCACCGATAAAGGTCTGGTCGATTTCCAGAGAGAACGGCATCCAGCCCCAACAGATGGAGTAGGCACCCAGGATGATGATAGTATCACAAGCCAATGCGGATACTGAACCGATACTGTATGCAATATTGCGGAAACGGATCAGGATATAGATACCGATGGCAATCAATGCAAGTACAACAGACCAGATGGCTGAAACCTTAATGTCGTCTGCGATACTCGGACCTACCTTCTGGGAACTGATAATACTTCCGCCCGTATGGTTTTCGCGGTCGATGAAGGTTTCCAAAGTGATGTTCTGAGTCAGCAACGGTTTCAATGTTTCGTATAAGTATGCTTCGATCTCAGAGTCGATGTTGTTACCTTCTTCTTCGATACGGTAGTTGGTACTGATACGTACTGTCTTGCCGTCCGTGCCGATGGCGATAACGCTGACATTGGCATCACCGAACTTACTGGAAATAAGCTCTCGAACTTGTTCCGGCTCTACCTTATTCTCAAACTGTACTTTGAAGTTACGTCCACCAGTGAAGTCGATACTCTGGCTCAATCCGCGGGTAGCGAGGAAAGCGATACATATAACTATGATAACTCCAGTAGTGGTCAGCCACAATTTGTTTCTACCCATGAAGTCGAAGTGTACATTCGCCATCAAGTTCTTTGAAATCTTGGAAGAGAATGTCAGATTCAGGAGTTTGTCCTTGCTCATGAAATGGTCATAGAACAGACGCGTCATGAATACGGCAGTAAAGAACGAAATCAAAATACCGATAATCAATGTAGTAGCAAAACCACGGATAGGACCTGTACCGAAGTTGAACAAGATAATACCGGTGATGATAGACGTCAAGTTGGAGTCGAAGATTGCAGAGAAGGCGTTGGAGTAACCGTCAGCCAATGCTTTCTTTACACCCTTGCCTGCACGGAGTTCTTCTTTGGTACGTTCGTAAATCAATACGTTGGCATCTACAGCCATACCCAGTGCCAGCACCATACCGGCAATACCGGACATCGTCAATGCTGCTTGGAAAGAAGAAAGGATACCCAATGTGAAGAACAAGTTCAGTACCAGAGCACCGTTGGCAACCATACCCGGAATGAATCCGTACATAGAGCACATGTAAACCATCAGCAGAATCAATGCTACGATGAATGACATGATACCGGCATTGATAGAAGCTTGTCCCAGTGAAGGACCTACGATATCTTCTTGTACGATGTGTGCAGGAGCCGGCATCTTACCTGATCTTAACACGTTTGCCAAGTCTTTTGCTTGTTCCGGAGTAAAGTGACCGGTAATCTGTGAGTTACCGCCCGTGATTTCATTGTTTACGTTCGGTGCTGAGTAAACATAACCGTCCAGCACGATAGCAATGCTTTTGCCGATATTCTGTTTGGTGAGCTGAGCCCAACGGCGGGCACCGTCAGTGTTCATAGACATACTTACGGCAGGTTTACCGTAATGGTCGTATTCGTCTTTGGCGCTAACCACTACATCACCTTCCAGAGGCGCCTTGCCGTTACGTTCTGTAGAACGGATGGCATAAAGTTCGAAAGTCTGGGCTTTCGGATCGTATTCATAAGGAGATACGCCCCACTTCAGACGCAAGTCTTTCGGCATTTCGGCCTGAACTTCCGGCATGGAAAGGTATCTGTTGATTTCAGCAGTATCCTTGTAGTTGGCATAAGCAACAACAGGACCTTGCCCGCTGGGGTTGACCTGCAGGATGGCGAACAGCGGGTGTTCTTTCTTTATCTGCGCAAGGTCAACAGCTTGTGTTTTGTTTTCGCCTTTTAAAGCAGCGGCAAGACTGTCGGCTGTGCTGGTAGCTTGTGCTACGGCAGGAGTTTCGGTAGCTGCGCTGTCTGCCTCTTCTGTCGGAGTTTCGCTTGCAACGATGGCACGCAACTTGGTGTCGGCAGCTTGCAGATAAGGAGTAACATCTTTTGCTGTGTATGTTTCCCAGAATTCCAGATTGGCGGAACCTTGTAACAATTTTCTTACACGTTCAGGCTCTTTGATACCCGGAAGTTCCACCATGATGCGCCCCATCTTGTCTTCCAGACTTTGGATGTTAGGCTGAACTACACCGAAACGGTCAATACGGGTACGGAGTACATTATAGGAATTCTCAACAGCCGCCTTTACCTCTTCGCGCAATACTTTTTCAACTTCTGCGTCGGTAGATTTCTGAGTTACCTTGTCTTTTAATTGTTGGGTTGCGAACAGCTGTGACAGCGGAGCACCCGGAGCAAGCTTGTGATACTCTCTGACGAACAAGGTGATCACGTCATCCTGGCTTGTGGTAGCTTGTTTGGCGGCAGTGGCCAATGCTTGGTTGAATGCTTCGTCAGTCTTGTTGTCAGCCAATACTTTGATGACATCGGGTACGGATACTTCAAGGATGACGTTCATACCGCCCTTCAAGTCCAAACCTAAACTGATCTCCATCTCACGACATTGTTTCAGCGTCCAATTGCCAAAATACACTTTCTCATTAGCCAGAGAATCGAGGTAGTCCTGCTCTACTTTCACATCGCCTTTTGCAAACTCTTTGGCCTTACTTGTGTAATGGCGAGTTACAAAAGAGAAGGAGAGATAGAACACACACACCAGTGTGAGCAATATCGCAAAAACCCTTACAAATCCTTTGTTTTGCATGTTACTTTTAGTTTATTATGATTACTTTTTAATTAAATTCTGTTGCATACAAGGCTGCAAATATAGCTTTTTTTTCACAAATCTTACTTCATACCGCGATTTTTTAACATCGGGTCTAATTGAGGCTCAGTTCCTCTGAAGTTCTTATAGAGAGTCATCGGGTCTTCGCTGTCTCCTTTTTCCAGAACATTTTGGCGGAAAAGGTCGGCTGTTTGCTTGTCGAAGATACCGTGTTCTTTGAAGGCTTCGAAGGCATCATTGTCTAGAACATTGGCCCAGAGATAGCTGTAGTAGCCTGCCGCATAGCCGCCAATGATGTGGTTAAAGTACGTGGTACGATAACGGGGAGCTATTTCCGGAATCAGCCCCAGTTGGTCCATTGCTTCTTTTTCGTATGCAACGACATCAAGACCTTCGGTGTCAGTCAGGTTATGCAGATTCATGTCGAGGATGGCGGCGGCCAGCAACTCGGTAGTCATGAAACCCTGATTGAACGTTTTTTGGTTCAGTATCTTTTCAATCAGGCTGTCGGGGATGACTTCGCCAGTCTTGTAATGCTTGGCATACATTTTCAGCACTTCGGGTTCGGTGGCCCAGTGCTCGTTGATTTGGGAGGGGAGTTCCACGAAATCGCGTACGACATTGGTGCCTGAAGTACCTTTATACTGGCATTGGGTTAGCAATCCGTGCAGAGCATGGCCAAACTCATGGAACAAAGTTTCTACTTCGTCGATAGTCAGCAGGGAGGGAGTGCCGCCTACCGGCTTGGTGAAGCTGCATACGTTGCATACCAATGGGCGTACGCCGTCTTGTTGCTCACGGTAATTACTCATCCATGCTCCGCCACTCTTGCCGGGGCGGGGGAAGTAGTCTACATAGAAAATGCCCAGTTGTGAGCCATCGGCGGCTTTCACTTCGAACACTTCCACATCGGGATGATAGACGGGGATGCCCTCGAGTTTAGTCAGTGTGATGCCATAGAGCTTGTTGGCAACGGCAAAGGCGCCTTCGCGTACATTTTCCAGCTTGAAGTAGGGCTTGATTTCTTCTTCTTCGAGATTGTATTTTTCTTTGCGCAGTTTCTCGGTGTAGTACCACCAGTCCCATGCTTCCAGTTTCTCTCCTTTGCCTTCCTTGTCCATCAGCTTTTGCAGCTCGGCTGCTTCGGCTTTTGCCTTGGGGAGTGCATAGCTCCATAAATTGTTGAGGAAGTCCATCACGGTAGCGGAATTCTTTGCCATTGTATTGTCCAATACAAAGTTGGAGTAACAATCGAATCCCAGCAATTGCGCCTTTTCAAGTCTCAGGCTTACGATGTCGGCAATGATTTTTTTGTTGTCGTTCTTGTCATTGTTGTTGCCACGGTTGATGTAGGCTTTGTACATCTGCTCGCGCAGCGGGCGGTTGGCTGAATATTGCAGGAAAGGCAGGCGGCTTGCATTGTGCAGGGTGAACAGCCATTTGCCTTCTTGTCCGGTGGCACGGGCTTCGACCAAGGCGCTTTCGCGGAACCATTGGGGAAGTCCGGCGAGGTCTTCTTCTTTTTCTACATAAAGCTTGAAATCGTTGTTTTCGTTCAGGATGTTGTTGCTGAACGTGATTCCGAGCGTGGAAAGCTGCTTGTTGATTTCGCGCAGGCGGGCTTGTTTGTCGGCCGGAAGATTGGCGCCGGAACGGACAAAACCCTTATAAGTCTTTTCCAGCAGTCTTTGTTGCTCACGGGTCAGACCGAGAGCATCTTTCTGATTGTAGACAGCATCTATTTTCTTGAAAAGCTCCTGATTGAGTGAGATGTTGTCTTCGTGTTCGGCCAATGTCGGGGCCAGTTTCATGGAAAGGGCTGTCAGTTCATCGGTAGTTTCGGCCTCCGTCAGGTTGAAGAATACACCGCCTACACGGTCCAGAGTTGGGGAGCTGTTGTCGAGAGCAACAACGACATTTTCGAAAGTGGGAGCTTCCGTATTGGCAATGATGGCTTGGATATTGGCATTCTGCTCTTCTATACCTTTTTGGAATGCGGGTTCATAGTGCTCCAACTTGATTTTATCGAATGGAGGCACTCCATTGGGTGTTTGAAACTCGGTAAGGAACGGATTGCTTTCCGTCTGGGTGGCACAGGAGTACATCATACAACTTGCTGCTAAAATTAGAATACATTTTTTGAACATTGTTTTCTAAGTATTAAATGTTAAGTATTAATTCTCAATTCTCAATTCTTTTTGGTGATATAACACCATATCGGATAGTGGTCTGAATCCTTGATGGAACGGTCTACTGTACAATTGTAGGCTTTCAGGTTCTTGCTGGTCAATATATTGTCTATCCGAAAATAGAATCTGTTCTGATTGTAAGAAATTCCTAATCCCCGTCCTGATTTGGTGAATGCATCGTCCAGATTTTGGGCGATGGTACGATGAGTATAAGAGATGGGGGTGTCGTTGAAATCGCCACATACAATGATACAAGGATGTGGTGAAGCTGTTATTTCGTGTGCAATCGTGTCAGCTTGCGGTGCGCGGATGGCTGATGCCTCTGCTAATTTACGTATGAGCAGGCGCATACCGCTTTTCACCTTTTCTTTTTCAGGGGATTTCAGCATGTTTTCGTACACGGCTTTATCGGCTTTGGTCAATTTGTTGGACTCCAAATGATTGTTGATGAGGGTGACTGTATCCTCTCCTATTTTTACTTCATACAGTACCGAACCGTTGTACTCGCTGGAATAATCTAGTACACGTGCCGAGAGAATCGGATATTTGGAATAACATGCTATCTTGTTGGTATGCCCTTTTTCCCTGCCCACCGTGTTGATGCGGTGATATGGATATGCCTTGAGTTCCTGTTCCACATCTTTTTGCGAAAGGTGCCGGGATGATTCTGTCGTGGAGTATTCTTGGAGGCAGAGGATATCGGCATTACTTTCTTTTAAATAAGTCAGTATGGGATTCTTGCCATTCTGCTTGATGGCTCCGTCAAATCCCATGATGTTGTATGAGAGTAATTTGAAACTTGTTTCAGGCAACTTGTTTGTATGAAAGTTGATGGGCAGATAAGTGCGTGTCTGTGAATAACAAAGTAGTAATCCTATCAAGGGAAGCAATGCGGTTTTGTAACGCTGGATGACCAGCCAAAAGATGAAGAAGCCTATATTTATCATCAGAAAAACGGGAAATGTCAGTCCCAGGCACGACTGCACCGGATGTGTGACCGGCTGTATGTGCGGACTATAGGCGGTAAACAGTAGCAAGCCCGTAAACAAGGCATTGACCGCCAAAATCAGGAGGGCGACAAAATTACCTAAATACTTCATTATAATAATTGAAAATTGAAAGGTGAAAACTGAAAATAAGAGTGGCGGCTATTTTCTCATTCTCCATATTCCACTTTCCGTTTTCCATTTGTTTAACGTTTACTTGCGTCGAACAAGCTTTTCTTTTCCTCCGTAGTAAGGCTTTCGTATCCCGATTTCTTTAATTTGTCGAGAATGCGGTCTATTTCGTCGGATTGGGCTTTTTTCCGTGCGTTGTAATCATAATCTTTTTGTTTACTGGTACCGTAATGTACTTTCATTTTCGGCTTTCGGGGTTTAAAGCTGACGATGGAAACTAAAGCATCCAGACATTTGTTTATACATGAGGTCAGGTCACTGCCTTTGCTGAGGCTGGCAGCAAACCATAACCCTGCCAGCGCACCTCCCAAATGTGCGATGTGTCCACCGGCATTGCTGGAGGTAATGAATAGCAAATCGGTGCCTATAACGATAAGCGCCAGATACTTCAGTCGGATGGTTCCGAAAAGAAATAGATGTATCGGATAGTTGGGCTCACGATAGGCTGTGGCAGCTACGATGGCAAGCACGGAAGCAGAGGCACCCAGCATGAAAGAGTAATTTATCATGGGGTGGAAGTACGGGAAAATATGATAGGCGGCAATATAGAGCAAACCACCGCAGATTCCTCCCAAAATGTACACACCACGCAGATGCTTTGCAGAAAAGAAGTTCAGGAATAGTGCTCCGAACCAATAAAGCCACAGCATGTTGAAAAGAATGTGCATGAATCCTGCATGCATGAACATGTACGTCAGCAGTGACCACGGTTGCAGAATGAAGCGTGAAAGTGATGCCGGTAATTCCAGCCATTCGAATATTCCCATCATACTCCGATTGAACAATTGGAGCATGACTTCAGTCAGAGTGGTGAATATGAATACCGCTGCATTGATGTAAATCAACTGGATATAGATATTTCCTCTGCGAAAGTTTTCTTTCAAATCAGTTATAATAGTAGCCATTTCCTCTGTTCTTTTTTCTCCAATACATAATCAAGATAAAACCGAATACCATACCGCCCAGATGTGCAAAGTGTGCCACATTGTCTCCTGCGTTATTTGCAAATCCGGCATATAGCTCAATCAGGGCATATCCGATAACAAAATATTTGGCCTTGATGGGAACCGGTAGTGGGAAGATGAACATTTGCTGGTTGGGGAACAACATGCCGAATGCCAGCAGAATGGCGTATACTGCTCCCGAAGCTCCCACGGTAGTCATCATATTGAGATATTCCTCCATCGGGATGATGGCCATGCCGGTATTTACGCTGTCATAGGCGGAAAGTACTGTCTCATAATGAATATACTGTACCACCTCCTGGATAATTCCGGCTCCTATACCGCACACCAGATAGTAGAACAGAAATCGTTTTGGCCCCCATACCTGCTCTAAAATACGTCCGAACATCCATACGGCAAACATGTTGAAAAATATGTGCGCGAATCCGGCGTGCATGAACATATATGTTATCAATTGTGCTGCATTGAAATCTTCGGCAAGAAAAAAATGCAATCCCAGATATTGGGCGAGGTCGATGCCGTAGCTTTGGGCGACGATGGTACCCAGAAACATCAGCACATTAATGATTAAAAGGTTCTTGGTTACAGTAGGTATAGTATTCATAATCTGTTGTTTCAATTCATTTTACAGTTCAAAAACAGTTGCCTGTTTTTGCTTTCTCCGGCAAAAATACGAATAAATTCTGTTCTATAACAGAAAAAGCAGATTCTATTCCTTCTTTTTCGTTGTTTTCCAATATTTTTTTAATGTTTTTATTTGATATTCAGAAATATTGCTCTATTTTTGTGGAGGTTTGTGATGAAAAGTAAAAATATCTTTTGTGTAACATATTAATTAATTTTAAGCATTATGAATAAGGCGGAACTTATTAGCGCTATGGCAGCGGAGTCTGGTTTGTCAAAGACTGATTCAAAGAAAGCATTGGATGCATTTATCGCATCAGTCACTAAGGCAATGAAGGCCGGTGATAAAGTATCATTGGTTGGTTTTGGAACTTTCAGTGTGGTGGAAAGAGGAGCGCGTATGGGTATCAACCCCTCTACTAAAAAGCCTATCGAGATTGCTGCAAAGAAAGTTGTTAAATTCAAACCAGGTGCAGAATTGACAGCTGAATAAAAACAGTATACTCAACATACAAAGAGGGGACGTTTTGCAAAGAGCGTCCCCTCTTTGTATGTTGAATATCTTGTGAGTCAATAAAAACAAGCCTGCTTGTTTTGTTCTGATTTCGGTTTACGCTATCTTTGCACGCAGGAAAATACATTTGAATCATGAATATAGAACAGAAACTGGTATCGTCCGTTATCGGCGGGCTGAAAGCGCTTTACGGACAGGATGTTCCTGCCGCACAAGTGCAGTTGCAGAAAACCAAGAAAGAATTTGAGGGACACCTCACACTGGTTGTATTCCCTTTCCTCCGTATGTCCAAGAAAGGACCGGAGCAGACAGCACAGGAAATCGGTGAATACTTGCAGGCAAATGAGCCTTCGGTTGCAGCATTTAATGTCATCAAGGGCTTTCTGAACCTGACCATTGCCTCCTCTGCATGGATAGAATTGTTGAATGGCATTCATGCAGACAAGCAGTACGGCATCGTGGCCGCTACTGACAACTCTCCATTGGTGATGATTGAGTATTCTTCTCCCAACACCAACAAACCGCTTCATTTGGGCCATGTACGCAATAATCTTTTGGGAAATGCGTTGGCTAATATAGTGGCTGCCAACGGTAATAAGGTAGTAAAGACAAATATTGTCAATGACCGTGGAATTCATATCTGCAAGTCCATGTTGGCATGGCAGAAGTACGGGAATGGTGAAACTCCCGAATCATCCGGCAAGAAGGGAGACCACTTGATTGGCGATTACTATGTTTCCTTCGACAAGCATTATAAAGCGGAAGTGAAAGAACTGATGGCCAAGTTCCAAAGCGAAGGCATGAATGAGGAAGAAGCCAAAGCCAAGGCAGAAGCTGAATCTCCTTTGATGAAGGAGGCTCGTGAAATGCTGGTAAAGTGGGAGGCCAATGACCCGGAAGTACGTGCGCTCTGGAAGAAGATGAACGACTGGGTGTATGCAGGCTTCGACGAGACTTACCGTATGATGGGTGTAACTTTTGATAAGATATATTACGAATCAAACACGTACCTCGAAGGTAAGGAGAAGGTGATGGAAGGCCTGGAGAAAGGCTTTTTCTACCGGAAAGAAGATGGCTCTGTATGGGCGGACCTCACGGGGGAGGGGCTGGACCACAAGCTGCTGCTGCGTGCGGACGGTACATCCGTCTACATGACGCAGGATATAGGTACTGCCAAACTCCGCTTTGCAGATTATCCCATCGACAAGATGATTTATGTGGTAGGCAACGAACAGAATTACCATTTCCAGGTATTGTCCATCCTGCTCGACAAACTGGGCTTCGAATGGGGTAAAGGGTTGGTGCACTTCTCTTACGGTATGGTGGAACTTCCCGAGGGCAAGATGAAGAGCCGCGAAGGTACAGTAGTTGATGCTGACGACTTGATGGCGGAGATGATTGATACAGCCAAGGAAACCAGCAATGAACTGGGTAAGCTGGATGGTCTGACAAAGGAAGAGGCGGACAATATCGCCCGTATCGTTGGTCTGGGTGCCTTGAAGTACTTCATCCTGAAAGTGGATGCCCGCAAGAACATGACATTCAATCCAAAAGAGTCCATCGACTTTAATGGTAATACGGGACCGTTCATCCAATATACTTATGCACGTATCCAGTCTGTTCTCCGCAAGGCAAAAGAGGCCGGTATCGAAATCCCTGCTCAGTTGCCTGCCGGCATTGAACTGAGTGAGAAGGAAGAGGGATTGATACAGATGGTTGCCGACTTTGCCGCTATTGTGAAGCAGGCAGGTGAGGATTACAGCCCGTCCATCATTGCAAACTATACGTATGACCTTGTGAAGGAATATAACCAGTTCTACCATGACTTCAGCATTTTGCGTGAGGAGAACGAAGCAGTGAAGGTATTCCGCCTTGCATTGTCCGAGAATGTAGCCAAAGTGGTACGCTTAGGTATGGGCTTACTGGGAATTGAGGTGCCGGATAGGATGTAAACATCGCACTATAAAAGAATAAGCCCGGGGATACTTCTTCGGGCTTATTCTTTTATAGTACAATTTTTATTCTTGTGGTATAAATAATAGAAGTTTAAATTATCGCCTCCTTTCTCCCATTTTATACGTGTAGACTAAGTCCTATTTTGTCTTGCTTGTTTTGGCAGTTGCCTTGGCGGTTGTTTTAGTCGTTTTCGTTGCTTTCACCACCTTTGCAGTCCGCTTAGACTTGCCCGTATCCTTGTCGCTTTGCAGTTTCACAATTTCCAGACAAGCCTGAAGGTTCAGGTCTTGAGGGATGATGTCTTTAGGAATCTTGTAGTTGCTGCCTTTATAAGCGATGTAAGGGCCATAGCGTCCATTCAGGATTTCCAGTTCCGGTTCTTCCTCAAACTTCTTGATATGTTTCTGGGCTTCTGCTTCTTGTTTCTTTTGCAAAAGTTCAATAGCTTCTTCCAGCGTAACGGTCATCGGGTCCATTGTCTTGGGTAACGAGGCATACAAGCCGTTGTTCTGGATATAAGGTCCGAAACGTCCCGCACCTACGACTACATTCTTGCCTTCATACTCTCCGAGAGTACGGGGAAGTTTGAACAGCTCCAGCGCTTCTTCCAGCGTAATGGTCTCGATGGACATTTCTTTTTTTACCTGGGCGAAACGGGGCTTTTCCTCATCTTCGGCAGTACCTATCTGTGCTACTGGGCCGAAACGTCCGATTTTTACAGACACTTGTTTTCCGCTGACGGGGTCTGTTCCTAGAATCCGTTCGCCTGCCTTGTGGGCGGTTTTCGCGGCAAGTGTGTTTTCTACTGAAGGATGGAATTTCTTATAGAATGTTTTCAGAATGGCGGTCCATTGCTTGTCACCTTCGGCTATTTCGTCGAATTGCTTTTCGACGCTCGCAGTGAAGTTGTAGTCAAGGATGTCCGGGAAGTACTCTATCAGGAAGTCATTGACCACAATACCGGTGTCTGTCGGCATCAGTTTTGACTTTTCAGCTCCGGTGATTTCTGTATGGTTGTTGTCCGTTATTTCATTACCCTGCAAGTTAAGCACATTGTAGGTGCGTTCTTCACCTGCTTTTTCTCCTTTTATCACGTATTCGCGTTGCTGGATGGTGGAAATGGTCGGAGCATAGGTAGACGGACGTCCGATACCCAGTTCCTCCAATTTGCGCACAAGGCTTGCTTCCGTGTAGCGGGGAGGGTGTTGGGTGAAACGTTCGGTAGCGGTGATACCTTCATGTTCGAGCTTCTGTCCTTTTTTCAGAGGGGGCAGTAGGCGTGCCTCATCTTCCTGGGTTTCTACGTCATCATCGTATGATTCGCGGTAGACACGGAGGAAACCGTCAAATTTCACCACTTCGCCGGTTGCAGTGAAAGTCTCCGTCTCGTTGCTGATAGCAATGGTTACGGTTGTCTTTTCCACTTCGGCATCTGCCATCTGCGAGGCGATGGTACGTTTCCAGATGAGGTCGTACAGCTTTCTTTCCTGCGGGGTACCTTCTATCTTGGCATTCTCCATATAGGTGGGGCGGATAGCTTCGTGGGCTTCTTGCGCTCCTTTGGTCTTGGTGGCGAAGTGACGGTTGTGTACGTAACGTTCGCCCATCAGGTTGGAGATGGTTTCACGGCTGGCGTTGACGGCAAGTTCGGAAAGGTTGACGGAGTCGGTACGCATGTAGGTTATCAATCCGGATTCGTACAGACGTTGCGCCACCATCATGGTCTGTGCCACGGTGAATCCCAGTTTGCGGGCAGCCTCCTGCTGCAAGGTAGAGGTGGTGAACGGGGCGGCGGGAGTTTTCTTCAGCGGACGGGTAGTGATGTCGCTGATGGTAAACGTGGCTGCTTTACAGCTCTCCAGCAATTTCCGGGCTTCTGCCTTTGTCTTGAGCCGGTGCGCCAGTTCGGCTTTCATTTCCACTGTTTTGCCGTCAGTGTCCGGAACGAGGAATACGGCGGTAACACGGTAGGATGCTTCGGTTTGGAATGCATGTATCTCGCGTTCGCGCTCTACAATGAGACGGACGGCTACGGACTGTACACGGCCTGCAGAAAGGGCAGGTTTCACTTTCTTCCACAATACCGGTGAAAGTTCAAAACCTACGATACGGTCCAGGATACGTCGGGCTTGCTGGGCATCGACCAGGTTGATGTCAATGTCACGGGGATTTTCTATCGCTTTCAGGATGGCACCTTTGGTGATTTCATGGAAGACGATACGTCTGGTGTGTTCCGGTTTCAGTTTCAGCACTTCGTACAAGTGCCATGCGATGGCTTCCCCTTCGCGGTCCTCATCGGAAGCCAGCCATACGGTTTCTGCCTGCTCGGCTTCTTCTTTCAACTGGGTTACGAGTTTCTTTTTATCCGCCGGTATCTCGTAATGCGGTTTGAAGTCTTTGTCTACATCAATACTGAATTCTTTTTTCTTCAAATCACGTATATGGCCGTAGCTGGAAAGGACTTTGAAATCTTTTCCAAGGAATTTCTCGATGGTTTTTGCTTTCGCCGGAGACTCGACTATGACAAGGTTTTTCTGCATAAATTTCTGTTTTTTAGTGACTCCCGCCACTGAATTCGCCCGCAAAAGTAGGAAAAAAAGATTCTTCCCACCTTATAATATAAGGAGAATTTAGCAAAAATGACCTTTTTTGTTCAAATTAGAGCTCCGGCTTGTGCTGCCCCTATTAAAAGAGGAAGCTTACTCCACCTAAGAAACTGAGACCTTCTGAAGGGTATCCCCAGTAGTACTGGTAATCTTTGTTCAGCAAGTTGTTCACGCGCGCATACACGGAGATTCCTTTGAAGAGTTCGTAACTGCCGTTTAGATAGAGATTGCTGACGGGGTCTGCCTTGTTGCCCTCCACGCCTTGGCGTGAGATGTGCTGATAGCCGATGCCGACAAGCAGTGGGGAGATGGGGCGTACCTTGAGATTGAGATTGCCTTCTACGGCCGGTTTGAAGCTTACTACGACATCAGGACCGTCTGAGTCTGTTGTCCAATGGCGATAGACGGCATTGGCGGCGAGATAGAAAACATCCTTGTAGTTGTAGCTCAGGTCGGCTCCGGCGTAGAGGTTCTTGGTGTCTTCTGTGAGGAAAACATTGCTTATCCCGTCGTACTTGACAGTCGGAGTGTCAATCAGGTCGTTTTTCAAATCTTGATACCCGCCGTATAGGTTGAACCACAATCCGCTGACCGGGCTTGCCTTGAAGCCGATGGCTGCGTTGAGCTGTTCGTAGGTATTGTCAAGCTGCTGGTTTGTAATGCCATAAGGCGTAATGGTTTCCAGACGGCGGAAATCGTTCTGTAGCCGTCCTCCCTTACCTTGTGCGTAGAGGATGTAGCTGTCCGAGAAGATGTATTGTATTTCTACGTCGGGAGCGGCGCAGAACTTCTTGCCGAAACCGAAAGCCAGGTCGACGTGTGCGCCGAGACGTATTTTCCAGTCGTCATTCTGAAAGAGATAGTATGGATTGAAGTCTACGTCGGTGTGATTCTCGAAACGTCCGTCGCTGTAGAATGTATTGTCCATGGCAAAAGCGATGCCGATGGTCTGCTCATCGGAGATGGAACCGGTGACATCGGCTTTGGTACGCACGATATTTTCTTTGATATTGCTCACCATGAGGTCGTGTTGGCGCTGGTAGACCAACAAATTGGTTTCGGCGCGGAATTGGAGAGGCATATCGTCGCTCATGGAACTTACCCCGAAATGTACATCACCCGAAACGAATTTCTGCTTGTTGCTGACGAAGTCGGGCAGGAAGTTGAAATTGCTTTGGTTGAACTTTCCGGCAATATTCAAATCGACTTTGCTGAAGGCATGTACATAATCCATGGCAGCATGGGTACGGTAGTAGAATGAATTCCACGTCCCGCCATTATCCGGCAAGTCCAGTTTGCCATCCATGCCATCCATTGTGAATGTCAGGTTGAGGCGGTCTTTGGGGGATAAGGAGAAGAGGTAGTTGGCGCGTACATCGAGGTTACCGTAGTTACCGTATCCCAAGCGTACATATCCGGGCAGCGCTTTCGCCTGCGTCTCTTTTCCGGTATAGGCTTGCATGATACCTGCCGGGATATGGGTTGCCGGCATCAGGGTGGCGTCATATTCCACCGGCTTTTTGCTGACGGTAGGAGGTTCCACCTTGGGAAGCACGTTCACTTTGGAGGCGTCCATGATGTCCGGATTATATTCTTGTTCCACGACTACCGTACGGTTCATGGTGGTGTCTTGGGGTTGTGTCTGGGCTTGTGCTCCCCAAGAGAGGGAGACAAGCATAGTTCCTGCGAGGATATATTGTTTCTTTTTCATAATGTGCTATATTTCTTACTTCAATTTCTCCAGTCTTTCGTCAATCATACTTGCTATATCGTCGTCGGCCTGGTAGTTCTGCTGCAGGCTCAATAGGTATTGGCGTGCATCAAGCTTTTTGTCCATGGCTACATATACATCAGACAGAAGGATGAAACTGCGTGCCAGCCAGTAGGCATGCGGTGTGCTCTGGTCGATGAAATTAAGGATTTCCTTTTCTGCAGAGGCATAATTACCGGTGTTGTACCATTGTAATGCCACCAGATATTTGGCTTCGGCTCCATAAAGGGTACGGGTGTCTTTGGCCAGCAGTTGAAGGTCATCCATTGCCTTCTTGTCGGCTTTCTGGTTGAGGTATGCCTTGGCACGGTAGTACAATGCCTCGTTCCGGAGCTCCGGAGACAGCTTGGCTTCGGCAAGCAAGGCTGTGGCGGCGTTGATGACTTCCGCATCATCATGCATCAGTGCTCCACAGCGCAGTACACCGATAGCGCCAAGCTGGCGGCGCTCTGCCGTGGTGGCTTTGGCTTGCAATTTCTTGTAGTCGGCCAATGCCAGGTCATATTGCTGGCGGTTGAACAGAATTTCTCCATGCATCAGCAAAGCCTCTTCAGAATATGGGTTATCGGGGTATTCCAGCAGTTTTCCGGCATGTTCCAATACCGCCTCGTCATCTTTCTGCTCTTTGCCTATGACGCAGAGGTAGTAGTGTGCATTCAGGCTGAAAGCGCCTCCCGGATAACTTTGCAGATAGCGGGTGAAGCTCTCTTTGGCAGGTGCGGCTTCGCCTTTCATATATACTTTTTCGGCAGCGATGTAAGTCAGCGAGTCTTGCTCACTGGGTTCGAAGCGGATTTCTCCCGGCATTTGGGCGGCAAGGGCGGCAAACTCATCCACGCGGTTGGCATCTACGTAGATGGACTTCAAGTCGCGCATGGCAAGGCGGGCTTCCTCGCTTCCGGGATATTGGGTGACTACATGTTTGTAGGCTTCTATGGCACGGTCATAGTCGTCGTTCTGGTAGTAAAGCAGGCCGATTTCGGCGGCGGCTTTACGGCTGACGGGGCTTTCGGGGTATTTGGCAAGCAGCTCGCGGAAGGTGGCGATAGCCTGGCGGCTGTTGTTGCTCTGTACGTAGGAGCGTCCCTTCTCGTAGAGGGCATTGATGGCGTAGGGCGAGTTGGGATATTTGGCTGCAAGTCGGTCCAGCATGCTCACCTTTTCCGTATAGTTTTTCTGCATGCCATATACCAGTGCTAATTGATAGACGGCATAGTCTCCGGCGGGAGTGTTCAGGTTCTCAGCTTTGGCGTAGTATTGCTTGGCTTCCTCGAAACGGCGGACGTGCAGGTTACAGTCACCGATGCGGTTGTAGGCATCTGCCAATGCGGTCGGGTTTTCGCCTTTCTCCAGTTGGACAAAGTTGCGGAAACGGTTCTCTGCCGTCGAATAGTCTTTCTGGTGGAAAGCGATGTAGCCCAGGTTATAGTAGGCAAGGGCAAACATTTCCGTATCCCTCTGCCGGGTGAGTGACAGATATTCGTTGAAATTGCGGGCGGCTTCTCTCATCCGGTTCAGGCGGTAATAAGACTCGCCGAGCCAGTAGAGGGCGTCTGCCTTGGTCTGGAGGTTGTATTGTCCCAGCGTGACGCTTTGGTTGAAGTAACCGATGGCTTGCTCGAACTGTGTGTTGGCAAAAGACTGGGTCCCGAGTTGGAACAGAATCTTCTGCTTGGCTTCCAGAATGGCTTTGCTGGGATGGGAGATGCGGTCGATGGATTTGAGTGCGGCATCGTAGCTGCGTGTATTCATGTACACTTCCACCAGGTAGTTGCTGACTTTCTCGGCATAAGGAGAGTTCGGGAACTCGTTCAGGAATTTCTCAAAGACGGTCACCGATTCGCCGAAAGCGGAATAGGAGGTCTCGTGGATGCATAAGGCGTAGTTATAGGCGGCTTGTTCCTTGACTTTCATATCGGCGTTGGAGGCGGCAGCCTGCTCGAAAGCCATACGCGCTTTGGTCTTGTCTGCCAGTTGCAGATAAGACAGTCCCATGTGCAGGTATGCGTTCTGCGAAAGGGCGTCGTTTTCGGCAGTCACTCTGCCGAGGACGGAGGGGACTTGCGAATACACGCCGCATTGATAATAGGACATTCCCAGCATGTAAAGGGCATCCCTTCTATGAGCGGCAGATTCGGCATTGTGTTCTATATATTGTCCGAAGGACTTTACGGCTTCGTGATACTTCCCGAAATGGTATTCGGCTGTACCGAGGATACGGTTCAGCTCCGCCGTGTGGGTGTAGCTCAGACCGTCGGGATGGGTTGACAGTGCATTCTGCGTCACGATTTCCGCCTTGTCGTACTGCTTCTTCAACAGATAGATTTCGGCGATGTAATAGGGAACCAAGTCCTTGTATTTGGCATTGTCCTGCAAAGGCAGGAAACCGCTGAGCGCTTCGTCATACCGTTCTTGGGTATATCGGATATAAGAGATGTAGTAAGCACAGTCCGCTGCATACTTGCGGCTGGTGCTACGCAGAGTCTCGAACCAGATGGCTGCTTCCTTTACGTTGCCCGTTTTCAGGTAGCAGGTGGCAAGGCGGTAGGTCATGTCGTCTCGCTCCTCGGAACCCAGCAGGTCGAGGCGGGCGGAGTTGAACATGGCGAGGGCATCGTCATAATTGCCTTCGAAGAAGTAGGCGGAGGCAATCAGTGCGTAGATGCGGTTGGCATGGGGAGTATCGGGATATTCGTCCAGGAAGGCACGGAGCAGGTCTATGCTTTTGGGGTCTCTGAGTTCGTATGCGGCGCATACCAGCATGTATTCCGCTTCCTGTCGCTCGCCCGTGTCGGGCAGAGGCTTGCCGTCTGCATTCATCTGGCGTACATAGGCTTGCAACGGGGAGATGGCGGCGGCATAGGCCTTTTGTTGGAACAACGTCTGTCCTTCCTGGTAGAGTCGCTTGGGAGAAGTACTCTTCTCGCTTGTTTGTGCTGAGGCGAGTAAAGGTGCGCAACAGAGTGCTGTGCACAATATTCGGGAGATTTTATGTTTCATCTTCTTTTGTTAGAATAGGTATTTTACAAAAATACGGGTTTTAACCCGGAAATGTTACACTTGTTTGGCTTTTTTAGGATATATACCATAATAGGAACGAATAATCATTCGCTTTTGTTCTTTCGCATGTCTTCCAGGAAGATACCCACTCCTTTGCGGATGGAGCCGAGCCCGAACTCTTCCGTACGGATATCTTTCAAGGGGAGGAAGAAGAGGTCTGCCGCGTCGTCCATCGCCTTGAAGTGCAAGGTGTCCTCCACCGTACAACGGAAAAACATATCCAGCGTGTGTACGGGGAAGCCGGAATAGATGTAGATGTTGGGCAGGGAGAAGAGATATTCGGCCTTTGCCACCTTCATGCCGGTTTCTTCCTTCACTTCGCGGGCAACGCCTTCCTCGCCGGTCTCGGTCATGTCGATGAAGCCTCCGGGAAGGTCCAGCGTCCCTTTGGCAGGCTCTTTGGCACGGCGGCAAACCAGCAGTTCGTCGCATTCGTTCAGTATTAAGGCGACGGTGGCGGAAGAGGGGTTGAAGTAGTAGACGAAACCGCAGTCGGCGCATTGCTTTGACTTCCCGTTATGAACTTCGAAATGGGCTGAACCTCATTTCGGACAATATTTGAATTGCGAAAGTGGATGTTCCATGATATTTTAGCCTTTGTCCGGGGGACAAAGATAATGGAAACCAGGTGTAGAATGAAAGGAACAGAGTGAATTTTTCGTATCTTTGGCGACTATAAAACCATATCGGATGAAAGATTTTGCTGCCATTGATTTTGAAACGGCCAACGAACAGCGTACCAGCGTTTGTAGTGTAGGAGTGGTTATCGTACGTGATGGAGAGATTGTGGACCATTATTATAACCTCATCCGTCCCGAACCGGAGTATTACACTTATTGGAATACCCGCGTGCATGGTCTGACGTTGGCAGATACCCGGGATGCTCCTATCTTTCCCGTTGTGTGGCAGGAAATAGCTCCTCGCATTGAAGGCTTGCCATTGGTAGCGCACAACAAGGCCTTTGATGAAAGCTGCCTGAAAGCTGTTTTCCGTACTTACTGCATGGATTATCCGGATTATGAGTTTCATTGTACTTTGCAGGCATCACGTCGCGTCCTGAAAGGATTGCCCAACTATCAGTTGCACACAGTGGCAGCTTGTTGTGGCTACCAACTGGAGCAACACCACCATGCATTGGCGGATGCGGAGGCTTGTGCATGGATAGCCAAACAAGTCATATAAAGGAGGAAGTTCATGTGGAATCCCGCTCCGTAGCTGTTTATAAAGCCAATCGTAATCCTATGCTTGCATCATGATACACTTGGCTATTGTTGTTTCTACATGAAACACGGCATCTTCGTGGTGATGATAAATAGCATCCGCCTCGTAGAGTCCGATTTGAGCCATATTCGTAGAAAGAGGAACACCATTCTTGAATGTTTCCGCTCATGTCATACAATCCCAATTCATTCGGTCTTTTTAAAGCCACGGGATGGGTGTGATGTTCGCTGTTCTCATCATACCATGCAACTTCATCAATAGAATTTGAACCGGCGTATTTATACCCTTTGCTTTGATTTCCTCCTCGTGCCGCATACTCCCATTCTTCTTCGGTTGGAAGACGGAACTTGCGTCCGGTAACATTGTTTAGTCTTTGAATAAAATCTATGCAGTCAATCCATGATATATTCTCGATAGGAAGATTCTCCTCTTTGGATTCCGATTGATAGTTTCCCATAATCGCATTCCATAATTTCCGGGTAACAGTGGTTTCTCCCAAGTAGAAGTTCTGTATATCCACTCTTTTGTTGCTTTTTTCGTCACTATAGGCTTCGTGCTCTTGTTCTGAAGTAGCTCCCATCATGAAAGTTCCTGCTTCAACGAAACACATTTTGAATAAAATTCCTTTTACGTCAATTGATAGATATTGGTGGTCTGTCCTTTTTTGTATAACCGTGTTTTCCTTAGAAGAAGATGTACCGTCTTGAGGATGTTCATGAGGCTCCATTGCTATCAGGGACAGAAATTCTGTAATAGATTGTGGCCTTTGTTTGCGTGCTGGAGCCATACACTTTTCTATTGCAGTTGCTATTCTGGGAGCTATATAATCTGGAATTGTTAATCCTTCGTCTACAATGTCAGAAGCTTCGGGCGGTGTTTCTCCTGTCAGTAACTTATACATGGTAGCGCCTAATGAATAAATGTCTGTGCTGGGCATGAACATGCTTGTACCACCTTGTCTATATTGTTCTATGGGGGCATAACCTTTACTGATTCCTGTAGGAGTGGTGCTCGTTTGACTTCCGTCTATATCATATCGTTTGGAAATTCCGAAATCTATTAATACAGCATCTTCCTCACCTCTGAGCAGAATGTTGGAAGGTTTGATGTCTAAGTGTAAAATCTTCTTTTGATGGATATACTGTAATGCTTTAGCTGTTTGGCAGATGTAGTTTAATGCTACCGCGGTGTCTAACTTCCCTTGCTTCTGTATTAACCTGTCCAAAGAGTCTCCGTCAATATATTCCATTACATAATATGCAGTTGCATTTTCCTCAAAAATGTCATGAATGCGGATGATATGCGGATTGTCCATCTGGGCAATGGTTTGAGCTTCTTTTATGAATTTTATTCGGAAACGGTCCACTATATCTCGACTACCTTGTGAGCCCAGAAGAACTTTGGAAGTAGTCTCTTCGCGTTCACAGTATTCTTTCATAAAGAACTCTTTAATGGCGACAGACCGGTTCAGTCCCGTCTGAAGCCCTAAGTAAGTAATGCCAAAACCACCTTGGCCAAGTACTTTTTCTATTTTATATTTGCCTCCTTGCAGAGATGTTTCCGATAGTAGCTGCATATTCTTGGATTATTTTTGTAATATAGTGTTTTCTATTTGGTGATTTGTTTTGGAATGCTCTTTCTCCCCCTTTATAGCTTTCAACAGAACGAAAGAAGCGGCGTAGATAACGATAAAAAGTAATATGGCGAATGCAAGAATCTTGACAATCGGCAGCCTGCGCTTTTGTCTCTTATCCTCTTTAGTTTCAGCGCTCTTTTTCCCCTCTCTTTCGATTGTCCTTGTTCCAGCAGTCATGACACGGTTGTCCGGAACGGATTCTATAGGACTTTCTTCTTTGCCTTTTTCTTCTTTTGTATAATTATCCGGAATTAAGTCTAAAATATGAATAAGAAATGCAGAATGATTATCCCGGTTGTTTTCACTGACCTTGGTCAGGATTTGTATTTTTTCATCATCTGTTGTGTCAGGGTCAGAGAGGATATTCAGCAAGTCACTATCGTCAGTTTCCTCTAACATGCCATCCGAGCACATGAAGAAATAGTCACCGGGGCGGATGTCTGTAATATGTTTTATGTCTGCTTTAGGACGTCTTTCCAGGTTGGGTTGCATGGCACGGGTAATGACATTCTTCTGCTTTGAGGTTTTCATCTCTTCAAGGGTGATTTCACCGATGTCATATAGGTCGTTTATCAACGAGTGATCTCTTGTGTGGAAAATGTATCTTTCAGAAGGTCGGATATGATAGATGCGGCTGTCACCGATATGGGCAAGCAGGCATCCGCCACTATGAAATTTCAGAAGAGTCATGGTGGTCCCCATCTTTTTGGCGGCACCATTATCCTTTTGGTCTAATGAATCATAGGCTGCATTGAGCGCCTCGTTAAATTGCTCGTCTGTGAAAGCCCCTTCCGGTGAAGTTTGTGACAAGATGTATTCACTCATCGTTTGGCATACTGTCTGGCTGGCAACCTCACCCGACTCATGACCACCCATTCCATCGCATACGATAAACAGGCGGTCTTCTGCCGTTACTTCACCTGATACGGGGAAGATGGAATCTTCCTGATTGCTCCGTTGTCCCAATTCGTAGATAGTTAAGGGGTTTAAAACATATTTCATATCCAATTTTGTTTTAGGTTTAAATGATTGTATCATCTTCAGAAAGAAGTATGAATTTCAATGTCGTATTCGACATTTTTATGATTTCACCTCCATGCAGTATGATACGGTCACCATTTTCAATTAATCCAGAATTGATATAAGTGGCATTTTTGTTTTGAGCATTCGAAAAATAGTGTATATAACCACCGGTTTTCAGTTTGCGTACCTCAATAATGGAATGTGAACGGCTCATTGTAAGGTCATCTGTATCAATCTGTACAGTGGCGTTTGATGTTTGTGCCTTTCGTCCGATTGTATTTATCCCTAGGGATAAAGTATACATATGACTTGTGCCAATTTTCTGAAGTTTGCCGATACTCTGATTTTTTGAATGGTCAATGTGGGTTTCATCTCCCATGGTGGTGTCATCATTTTCATTCGGTGGAGTATATTGTTGTTTGGGAACTTTGTAGTCAATGTACTTTGATGCCTTTTTGCATACTGGGCATGGAATACTCTTGGTTTCCAGGCCTGCTATCTTTTTTATAGTCAGAACGGCACCGCAGTTCGGACACTTGATTCTTAATAATTCTGATTCCATTTGTTCTATTCTATTATTGTTACCATATCATTACCGGCATAGAATCGCTGAACTTACCCCACATGACAGGGTGCTGCTTGTCCCTTGACAGCTTTTTTACCCCTTGGCTGACAAATTCGAAAAGCTCTTTAGCTGTGATGATCCGATCACGGTTTACGTCGGCTCCGCCTCGTAGTCCCCGTTGCAGGCATGTTGTGAAGAACCCGTTTTTCATGGAAGGAGACTCTATAGAGACTTCATTTTCACGGGAAGAAAGGAACAGCATTACTTTTAATGAAGAGGGGGATATATTCGATGAGTTTCTACGTGGTTCTCTCATCTTTCCAGAGAAACATGCATCTGCAAATATCATTTTGTTCTTGGCTGCACTTTTTGCCATTGTTTTCTTGATGTCTTGATAAGTAATCATTGCATCATAGCCCACAAATCCACCTTTATATCCATGACCACTAAAAAAAAGGACAATGATGTCTTTGGCTGAGGCTTTATTGAAAATTCGCGTCATACTGCTTAATACATTACTTCGGGTGGCTTGTGCATCGGTTAATAATATTGTTTCTGCTTTATGATTTTTCTGATATATCCATTGTATGGTCTCTGCATCTTTGGCAGGCAATGTTAAATCATTCTCTGTGCCGGGATAGTCTGCAATGCCTACGGAAACTAAATATATATTCTGTGCCAGGCTTTGCAGGCTAAACAAGCATATGCATATCAGTGAAAATAATATCCGCTTCATTCTCATCTTGTCCGTTGATTAGGCAAATCCGCTGGAGTCAGCATCATTAATATAATCAGGCATATCTGCCAGATAATCATCCGAGGGTATTGCATCCATCTGCTGCTGCAAATCGGCAACTTCCAGTCCTTGGTCTTGTATGTTGTAGACTTCATTTTCGCTGATTACTCCATCTCCATTTACATCGGCTCCCATCAGGTCGAAAGTGCCGTTATGATCCACATCTACCACATAAACTTCTTGTCCGTTTATTTCCAGTTGTCCGATGGTAACCATCGAGCCGTCATCCATGGTTTCATCACTGATTCCTACAATCTGAACTTCATCTTCAACGTGTGCATTTTCATGTTTCACATTGACTATTTCCGGTTCTTCCGTTGCATGATGTTCCGCTACATTATGGCTCTCTTCTGTAGCGTGTTCTGCTGTCTCGTGATTTCCCGAACCACTTGCTCCATAGGAAACGCGGCTTCCGAATTCTGCCCGCTGTTCTGGTGTCATGTCACTCCATTCATTGGCGTAATATGTACCGTATACGTCACCGTGCCATTCAAAGACTCCTCCCGGTCCTACCTCCTGGCGCGCTGCTGCAAAGGCTTCGCTGAAAGACATATCGTCACTGACTGTTGCAACCGGTAACCCTTCTACAGAGATGTGTGAGTCTGGAGAAACGGGAGTAGAGCCATGGCTTGTTGCTGACTGGCTGCCGTGGCTGGGAGCGTCACTGTCATTGGCGGCACTGGAAGAGCTGGTGAAAAAGGTACTGGCGCCACCTAATAAAATTCCAGATATGCCACCTATTGTTACATGTTTCCATGAACTGGCTTTTTTCGCAGGCTGTTCCTTTGAGGTGCTCTGATTGTTGTTCGGCAATGTTTCTTCGTTGTCGTTCTGTTGCTGGTTAAGAATGGTGTCTTCTGAGTTCATAAGGCTGATATTTTTTAGTATTAATAATGTCTTTTCATATAGAAAACAGTTGACTGTCTTCTACAATGGTATCATCACTGTATATAGCATTGTCCAGCAAAGGAATATCCATCGTTTCTCCTGCTACCCAGTCCATGACGTCTTGCATATCTGATTGAAAGATATCTCCTTCGTCTGGATATTCAATGTCTTCGATGACAATTTCATCATTCTCCGTACTGGCCATGTCTATCGCTTCACTTTCAGCCGGAGAAAGAGGGTCTATGGTGTAGGCTATGTCTGCAGTGACGGGATCTGATATTTCTATAGATACAGTTTCTGGTTGTATCATCTCATCAGTGCTGCTTTCCTCTGCAATTTCCAGTGTCTCGTTGTCTTCATTAGAGTCAGTTTCCCATGCTCTTGTTGAATAAGCTGCTGCTGCAAAAGCCGCTCCTCCTATTGCTGCTCCCGCGCTTGCAGCTACTCCAAGATTCTTAGCGTATTCTGACTCTGAGACTTTTAACTGCTTCTTTTCCATAACCAATGTTTTCTTTTATGTTTCAAAGATATTGATTTGAAATGATAACCTATATAAGGATTTGTGTATATTACATGAAATGCGGTGATTCTTGTATGAAATAACCGTATAGGTGGTCATTCTCAAGCTGATGAGGTAGTTTTATTCATCAAAGAATGTTTTTGCTGTAGAAGTGACGTGGTTCTTGACTTTGCTGATGGGTATCACAAAGGAGGGAGCGCCTGCTGCGTAACTGGCAATTTCATAGGGAGCATACGAGAAGAAAACACCATCTTTTGTAATCCATGGGTCTGTTTCGGGCAGAGGGAGGTTGTTGATATTGTATAATTCGTTGTTCAGTTGAATGTTGTTCATCAGCTCGTCATCGGTCACCACCCCGAAATATTTTTTCAAACCAGCTTTTATGTCGTTTTGTATCGCATAAGGGCGCATAATCATGTCTTTTGAGAATTTTTTTCCATCAATTTTCCCTTTGGCATTAATTTCTTGTGCCAACGATTTTCCAATGATATATTCCATGCTATAGTAGGAAGTGTCATTCTCCTGAAATACGTCAAGCACTCGTATAATATTCTTGTGATTGAGGTCTGAGCTAATCTTAGCCTCTTTTAGAAATTTCTTTTGAAACTTCTCTACAAATTTTTTCTTACTGGTTGTTGGCACTGTTACTGTGCCCGACACATTGTCACGCTCACAATATTCTTTAAAGAAAAACTCCTTTATAGCGACTTTTTTGTCGGTTAGCGTTTGGGTGGCCAAATAGGTGATGCCGAACCCTCCTTGTCCTAAGACTGTTTCTATTTTATATTTTCCTCCTTGCAGAAGAGTTCCGTTTTGTAATTGCATAATCTATAAGATTTATTGATGTGTTATATGGTTGATTGCGAGTAGTAGTATGATTGTTGCAGAAAATAAAATCGCATGAAGCTTCTTTCGAGGTGATAACCAAAATATGAGCAAGTCTGGTAAGATGACAAGGCTTGTTATGGTGATAATTCCTCCTACTCCTATGTTGGGTCCAATTATTAGCATTAGAGTCATGACTCCAGCAAAGATGGCCATAAAGCTTTCTTTTGCTATGCTTATGACCTTTGCTCCCTCTTCAGGGGGCGTTTTATTAGAAACTACTGTGAGAACAGTTTCGTTGAAAGAAGGAATTTGGGAAGTGATGGCCCTTTGAAGCCTTGAGAATATGCCATGCCAGTTTTTGGGCAATTCATTGGTGCGTAATTCATCTAAAGCCTTATACTCCACCTTTATATCTGCATAGGATTTTTTTGTAGAGAAGAGGGAGAATCGCATGCGGTAAAAAATATCTGGTGCATTATCCACTTCATAATTGAATGAGTCATAAGCTGTTTGTAAACTTAACTCTCGTAGGTTTGATAATAGTTTTTTGAATTTTTGAGAGGTATATGGATAAGTATAAGTCTGTATCTTGGTTTCTGGTATAGTGAATGCTTTTACGGTAAGTGCAATAGAGTTTGCGGTGATTATAATATCTGTAGAAAAATTTCTATCACTTCCCATGAATACCTTTTCTAATGATAGGGTTATTTTGTTTGTTTCCGGCAAAACTATCAATGAATTATCTTCAATAAGAATGGTGTCTTCTGCATGACCTCCTTCAATTTCCTGGATAAAAGTTTCTACAGTTTGTGTTCTTGCATTCTTTTCTGGTTTCATTGCATGCTGTATGGCAGTAATGGTCTTGTTACTGATGTTTCTTTCTTGCAATTCGGCTTCCGGAAAGCCATAGTTCATAATATTAGAAGCATTGGGAGGCGTTTTTCCGGTCAATGTTTTAAATAATGTAGCTCCTAAGGCATAAATATCGATTGTTATAGGAAAACCTTCTCCATCGCGATAACAGCTTTGTTCAATTGGGGCATAGCCTGGGGTGCCATATCCGATGGCAGTACTTGTTTCAGGTTCTCCTTGTGAATTGTATTGTTTGGAAAGACCGAAATCGATTAATACTATAGAACCATCTTTACGCCGCATTATATTCTTCGGTTTTAGATCAAGATGCAACATCCTATTGTTATGCATGAATTGCAGTGCTTCCCCTATTTGACGGATGCATGTCAAAGCTTCTGATTCGGAGAGACCGTTTTCTGCTTTTATATAAGAATCAAAACTCCCGCCTTCTAAATATTCCATTACGTAATAGCAAGTATTGTTTGCTTCAAAAGCTTCCAGGATGTCTACAATATGTGGATGTTTGAGTTTTGAAAGATTCTTGGCTTCCCGAAGGAATTTTGTTTTATATTCTTTAAAAGCCTTTTCATTGGAACAAGTTACAGTAGTGCCCTCCCTACCATTGAAATTCTTCTGAAAAAATTCTTTTATGGCTACTTGTGTATGGGTATTTAGGTAACCTAACTCTCCTTGAAGTTGTATTGAAGCAAGATAGGCTATACCGGAAGACCCCTGGCCTAAAATACCTTCAATCTTGTAATTGTAAGAATTACCAGATAGAATAGTACCTTTTCTTAATGATTGTTGAGTTCCTTGCATATTAACTTTGAATTTTGTTTTAAATGTTGGTCACTTTGAAACGGGACGGACAGAACATCCAAGATAGCGAAGGGTGAAGCTTAGCTGATATTGGGTGTTGCTGAAAGAAAGGTAGTTTGAATATCCCGTGGAGTATAAAGTCCCTGACCAATAATAGCCAAAGTTTTTTTGACTGCCAATGTTAGTGCCATAGCGTTGACCTACTGCTGGTAAGAAAATGTAATTTCCACTGGGGCCTGTTATCATATACCCATTGCTCCCTTTATATGAAGTCCATTTCCATGAACATTTCTCGCATAATTCCAACACTTCATTTTTTGTGGGTAAACGCCAGTTTTCTCCCCATTTAATGTGAGCTATATCATAATTGGTGCCGCATATATTGGAGGGTGGATTGTTGTTGGGATAATCAGTATTATTTGTAGATGTATTGTTTCCTGTTGGGTCTGCCCAGCCATATAAGCCTCCATAATCTTCCGGAGAACTTGCACCTACATTCCAACTTGCCCATTTTACACTTAATCCTAAATCAATTGGTTGAGCCGGAAGATTAGGGATTGGATTTTCTATTGCAACTGCTGTATCAGAGTTCTGAGCAGGCACATTGTAGCTTGTTTTGTTTATCCTAATTTCCGCAAATAATCTCGACTCTCGTGTTATTAATGGATATTTTATAAAA
>ERZ780067.211-NODE-211-length-27915-cov-8.14774_pt1 | contig 27915 bp, 23 predicted proteins | sample MGYA00511841_ERZ780067 | MGnify/ENA primary metagenome ERZ780067 (study PRJEB29588, sample SAMEA2143295) | human gut metagenome | biome: human gut; feature: human-associated habitat; material: faeces | place: Denmark | collected 2008/2010 ... | reverse complement strand
GGCCTCGACCCGGGCAATCACGGCCCGGTGGCCGCGGTGCACACCGTCGAATACGCCCAGCGTAGCAAACAGCGGTTGGTTCGGAGCTATGTCGGTCGGTCGGGTGGTCATGGGCGAGAGTTGAAAAAGTCGATAATGCCGCAGTCGGGCGTTACGAGATGAGTCTTGAATCCGAGAGCCGCGGCGGTATCGAGGTTCTTTTGCGAGTCGTCGAAGAAGAGCGTCTCCTGCGGTACGATGTGCGACGAGGCAATCACCTTCTCGAAAATCTCGGCATTCGGTTTGCAAGCTTTCAGCCTGTAAGAGAGGTAGATGTCGTCGAAATAATCCTCCACCGTCAGCCCCTCCTGGGCAAAACAGTCGGCAATCTTCGTGTCGAACATGATGGGATTGGTGTTACTCAGCATCATCACCCGGTAGTGGCTGCGCAACCGGCGCAACAACTGCAGACGCTCGACGGGGATACCTACGAGAAACGCGTTGATGGCATCGACGATGTCGCGGTCCGACACCCCGTCACGACCGATGCGACGGTGCATGTAAGCCAGAAAATCGGCCGCCGATATTTCGCCGGCCTCCAGTTTCATAAACTCGCCCTGCTGGCCATACAGCCCCAGCATGTTGGCCGCCTGCGTGTCGCCCAGCGCCGCCAGCGCATCGACGCACTGCTGTTGGTCGAGGTCGATAATCACCCCGCCCAAGTCGAAAAGCAAATTGTGAATACCCGTCAATGAAGCCTCCATAGCTCTACAAGTTAAGTGATGCAAAAGTAGCGAATTTTGTGCAGCTATCGGGTATTTGTAAAGAGAATTTAGTACATCCGGGCCTGTTGCCGGGAGGCCCTGGCCGCTTCGATTGCACGATAGGCAGCCGTCGGCAATCCTCGACTCAGCCGCAATATCTGTCGTTGAACTCTGCCCGGACTCTATCGTCGCGATATTTTCGAGAAAAAACGGCAAAATATTTGTGGCTTTCTATGAAAACCGCTATCTTTGCACTCGCTTACGGAAATATCCGTGCCGGTCCTATAGCTCAGTTGGTTAGAGCATCTGACTCATAATCAGGGGGTCCTTGGTTCAAGCCCAAGTGGGACCACAACTTCAGAAAATCTATCAGGCGAAGCTCCCGCAGAGTTTCGCCTTTTTTATTTTGCCTCGTTTCGATACGCTCTCAAAAAATAGGCCGGGAGCATTGTCGCAATGTTCCCGGCCCGGTATCACTTATCTATCTTTCGAAAACTCAATTCTCATGGTTGAGCTCTACTTCACGTGTATGAGAAAAACATGTTTTGTCGTTACATATCTATCCGTTTCTTGAGTACCCGGCTTTTTTCAGCCAAGAATCCCATGACATGGCTCTCGATAGAGAGGTCGATTGTACTGGTTAGATAAGACGCATCGCGATTGGCTACGGCCAGCACAAAGTCTTTCACAATACCGAAATCGCCGCCGGCATGGCCTTCGTATCCCGGCAAGGAAGAAATATCCTTATTCCATACCAGTTGTTTACGGGTGAGAAAATCGGTAACGGTAAACTTCTTCATATCACCCTCGATCCATCCTTTTGTTCCCATAATGCGGGTCAGACGACCACCGGTTGCCGTGAATGCCTCCATCGAGAAGGCTCCGGTTATGTTGCCGTCGAACTCGAGAGAAGCTACGAAATGGTCGCACTGGTCGTTGTTGCAACGGTAAACGCAACGGCCATAGTCGGTTGTTCTCAATTTCTCGAGAATCAGGCTGTCATACTTGCTGTTCCGACAATCGTTGTCGGGAATATCAAAGACATAAAGGAACTGTCTGTCTTTCAAATAGATTTTCTTGGCCGAATAGGGACAGCGTGACTCCATCGGACAGTCGAGACACCGTTCGGTAGACCCCTCGGGTGCATTCTCCCGCTTAAACAACTTCAACCCGCCATAAGCCGAAACCGACTTGCAGGGCTTGTTGACAAGCCACCGCATCATATCCATGTCATGACACGACTTGGCAATGATAATAGGCGTAGTATCTTTCGAACTCTTCCAGTTACCCCGCACATAAGAATGAGCCATGTGATAGAATCGGATACACTCCATATGCTGTATGCTCACCAAATCGCCAATCTTCCCCGAGTCGAGCACCTTTTTTAGAGCAATAAAATAGGGTGCATACCGCAACACATGGCAAATACCCACAATGCGGTCGTACCGCTTGGCATACTTCAAAATATCGGTACACTCTTTAATCGATTGTGCTACAGGCTTTTCCAATAGCAAATCATAACCGGCAGCCATAGCTTTCAAAGCCGGTGCATAGTGCAGGTTATCGGGGGTTGCGATAATCACGGCATCGGCAAACTTTGGCCGACTGAACACTTCACTCCAATCGTCAAAGCAATTTTCATCGGGTATCTGGTACAGATTCTTCATATACTCCTGTCGCTCCCGATTTATATCGGCAACACCCACAATCTTGAGCGATTTGGGATAATGCTCGGAGTAGCTGGCATACGTGCGACCACGGGCACCAGCCCCAATGACAATGGCCGTTACCGGCTTGTCGACCACGGCTTCCTGGCTCTCCAAATCCGATTCAAGCAGTTTGGCCAAATCGTCCGACCCGCGTGTGGCCGAGCCATTCAACGACTCTACAGTCTGCGATATGGCCTTGAAATCGGATAGAGCGGCAGCAACAGTCGTTGCTCCCATCAGCCTTAAAAATTCACTTCTTTTCATGTTCTAACACTACAAAAATAAGCGACGGCCCCGATATCCCGGACTAAAAGAAGATACCGGGGTCCGTCGTTAGAAAACCAATTTACTACTACTTCTTCACGATAAAAGGTTTGGTCAATCGACCTTCGTCGGTAGACAATACCAGATAATAAACACCTTCCGGCATATCGACTGTCGAGATAGCCTCGTCGATTACATCGCCATAGAATGCCTTGCTCCATACGCTGGTACCCAACGGAGTCACAATGTTGACTTGAGCCCGTACGCTCTTACCGAAGCTGGCCTTCATGGTTATTTCGCCATAAGCCACTGTGGGATATAACTGGAATGAATCGGCGCTTATACCCTCTATGCTACTGGGATCGTCGTTGGAAAGTATCATTTGCAGTTCCAGTTCATCGTCGCAACCCGACGCACCGGTAGCTTTCACCGTAAAGCTGTAAATGCCCTCTTCATTCGACTCGGAAGGAGTTCCCGAAATAAGACCTTCGGGCGACAAGGTAAGGCCATCGGGCAAGGCCCCACCAGTAAGCGCACATGTAATACCCTCGCCCTCTATCTCGAGTTGGAGCGAATAGGGATAGCCTATATAGGCATCGGGACAATGGTCGGTCACGATAAACACATCGCAGCCTTCATCCGACTTGATAACCAGCGTGTACTCTTTCTGAATAGACGATGCTTCGTCCGATACCTGAAGCGTAAACGTGAACGAACCATTCTTGGTAGGAGTTCCCGAGATAGCCCCGTCGTCGCTCAACGAAAGTCCATCGGGGAGTGCACCCTCGGTAATCTCAAACGACACAGCACCTTCGGTATTGTCGACAACGATATTGCTGTAATAGCGCTCACCAACGACTCCTGCTTCGAGAGTCTTGGTCTTCACCATCAGTACATAGGAATACAATACGGTATAAACATCATAATCGCCTACAAAAGGAAGCGTGAGGTCCACCCCATCGAAAACCGTAGAACCGTCTCGATGATGCCCCGTTACATATACTTTATCACAATCGGGCGACATGGTTACGCACCAGGCTACCTCGTGCTGGTTGGCGTTATCGGGAGTAATGGTCTTTTCAAGTTGTACCAGTTCCCAAGTTTCACCGTCATATTTAGCAAAGTAACCATCATGGCCTTTGCAAGTATACTCCTTAGACTCGCCGCGGGGATTCATGTTCACGGCCGTTCCGCCTTTGGAACCATCGCCATTTATATTACCGGCCACATACACATCGTCGTTCTTGTCGATGAACAGAGCCTTTGCCTCGTCGCGACCGCTTCCACCCAGGTTCATACCGTCCAGATAGGCTCCCGCAGGTGAATACTTAATCAGGAACGAATCGAAATTTCCATTGAACCCGAGAGCCGGTTGTCCCTCAGGAGTAACAGCCGATTGGCAGTGCCCCCAGATATAAACATTCCCTTGAGAGTCGGAATCGATTGAGCGAGTATCGATACGGTTGGAGTTCTTTACATGGGTAATCCACTGTCCCACACCCTCGTGAGAGAGTTTGGCCACATAAGTATCCTGGGTAGACTCACCGCCTATGTCGGTTGTAATAGACTCCCCATCGGTACCGGTGAGGGTAAACGAAGAACCAAAACGGCCGGTAAGCAGGATATTCTCGTCTTTATCCAGTTTCACGTCCCAGCCATAAGAATATTTGGGGCCAAAGCCTGCAATAGCCCACTGGCATTCTAGCGAACTGTTGTAGCATGCCAAAAAGGTGCCGGTATCAGTTCCACCAATAGTCACGCTCTTTCCGTTTCCGAAATCGGTCTGTCCTATGGTCGAACCCGTCACGTAGATAAGGCCTTCGCTGTCGGTAGCAACCGAGTTACACAGAGAAGCTCCCGTACCTTTTATCACGGCCGAGTTTTTATAGGTTCCGTCTTTACCATAGACTACAATGCAGGCATCGGTCGACTGAGTAGCACTCCAGGTCTGGTCGGTGCCATCGATAGTTACGTCGCCCGCAATTTTGCCCACGGCCACAATGTCGCCACCCGAGGTAACCGCAATGCGCTCAAACGAATCGTCTTTCGTACCACCGACTCCTCGAGCCCACTGGAAATTCAGTTCGGCATCATATTTCACAAGAATAGCGTCCATACCGCCACGGCCTTTTACCATCGTACCATTGGTAAACTCGACATTACCCCGGCAAATGCCCGAAATATAATAGTTGCCGTCGGCATCGGTCAACGAACTGTACGGCTCGTCGGCCCCCGTACTACCATACGAAGCCGCCGTTTCAAACTTGGCATCTTTGGCCATAGCTTCTCCTACACAAAATAAGGGAAGCAATATAATTCCTGCTCCGATGTAAATTTTTCTTAGTTTCATAACTCCATGTTTTTAATAGTAAATAATTTAGACGACGATTAAAATTAAACTGAGAATAAGACAATATGATACTCTTTTGGTTTCCTGTTATTTGGCCAGCTCGAGTGTGACCATGATCGGAAAATGGTCCGACAAGGTGTTGTCGGAAAACACTTTTGTTTCCTTGACTACCCAGCCACTCGACGGATAATAGCCTATATGGTCAAAGCCCTCGCTGAAAGCCAGAGTCCACACGCTCGACAGTTCATTTATCTCGGCCGTACCCACACGGCGGTTCATATCACCAGCCAAGAGATACCACTTGCCCATTTGGGGGATACGGGCCACCTCTTTAATCTGAGCCATGCCGTTATCGAGATTGGACATGTCGAGATGGGTGTCGACAATCGAGACCTCGGTTCCATCGGGCAAAGTAATATCGGCAATAGCGGCACAGCGCTGTTCGGTTCCGGCAGCACAAGGCAACATGATACGACGGGTCTCGTCGAAACTGTACTTGCTCAGAATGGCATTGCCAAATTTTCCTCCGTAGCAACTTTCGAGGGTGACGTAGAACATGCCCTGATACCCTGTAAGAGCAGCCAGTTCATTGAGCATATTGATATTGTTGTTAATTGTTCTCGGCTTATTGGCTCCCGAACGGTTGGTATAATACTCGACCTCTTGCAAAGCCACGATATCGGGATCTTGAGCCTTGATAAAGGCCGCAATATCGGCCATCGGGGCATCGTACCCCGCATGAATATTGAACGACATGATTTTAAGTTGAGTCTGAGCCGACACACTGCCCCACAGACACACACTCAGCAAAATGAATATAAATTTTTTGGTCATAATTTTAATTTTCAATTGTTTAAAGAATATTCTCGAGCTAATACATCGTAAATGGTCGATGCTATTAGCTGGTTACCTTCTATGCCGGGATGAATTCCGTCGGGGAATAAGTCCTGATGTCCTTGCAATGCAGTGTGCAGATCGATTACGGTGAGACCTTGAGTTTCGGCTACCCGCTCAATGGCAGGAATAATCTCGGAGGTAATCACCCCGTCATCGGCACCAATCGAATTGCTGTATGCAATTGCCGGAGTACACAGGAAAACTCTGGGCCGGGTAGACAGGCTGCGAAGCTCGAGCACGAAATCGGTCAAGTCGGACTCAAATTCCGCCCCGTGATTGGGCCAGTTGATCGACCGCGAATCGTTTGTCCCGAACTTGACAATTACAATGTTGGGGAGAAAGGCTTTTGCATTGGTAAACTCTTTGGTGTTCCAATAGGGCTGATTCCCGTTTTTCAGCAGGGTAGTACCGCTACAGCCAAAGTTGCCTACCTCGAAGTTTTCGCCCAGCATATTGCCCAGTAAGGCCGGATAACACTCTTTTTCCCGGTCGTTCAAGAACTGTCGAGCTCCGTAAGTAATACTGTTGCCTATGCAAGCTACTTTACGGACCGACTCGATAACCGGCGGACGTTCTCCTTTCGGATAATCTTCGTTGTCATCGGAACAGCCAACCAGACTCCACGACAGGGAGAGTAACATCAATGCACAAATAAACAGATGATTATACTTTTTCATTGTTCCCTATTTTAATCCTATTCGTATGAATAATGCTTTATGATTCGATACCGTGGCATCGCCTTTTACCATTACCGTCTGTGTGCCCCAATTTTGAGAAAGAGGGGTGAGAATGTAATCATACCTTGATACAGGCTCATCGGCAGGATAGGTATTCTCTGCTGCAAACTTGCAAGAACGACGGTATTTTGTTGTCAAGATATTGAGGACATTCCCCGACAAGTCCTCATGAATAGAGGCACAGATGACAATATTCTGTTTCACTTGGTCGGCATAAGCAGCCAGAGCCTCGGCCTGGCGAACCCTTTTGCTGGCATCGTTCCGATCGAACTGACAAGTAGCTACAAGAACCGTCTCGCCCGATTTCAATTCATAAGGCATGGTGAGTAACACCAACTCATTGTTCAAATTCACCTTATTAGTTCCATAAAAGCACTCTCGCACAAAAAGAGAGACACCGGTTTCGCCACCATCTTCACGCCCGGTCGAGGCAAATACGCCCTGCCTGCGGTTACCCTCTTTGCTGCACCGATAGGCAACATCGGCCACCAAATTGGTCTTGCCGGTACGAGTAGTCCCATAATCGACATCTTGCAAAGCCACCACATCGGTATTGTTTTCTTGAATAAATGCGGCCAAAGGTTCTACCTGGTACGAGCCCGAGGCCATTCCCTTATCGGCGCTCAACGACAACAAAGAAAATGAACGGTCCCCGGCCAAGGTTACCAGAGATTCTTCACTTTCGGTTTCATCCGGCCCAGATAAAACTGGGTCGGACGAACCGCAAGCTGTCATTAAAAGCACTCCAAACAGGCATAAGATGAATGTACAATGAGTTCTCATATAAAAGATAGTTTAATGATTCTCAAATAGATTACCACCCGGGATTATTGGGCAACAAATTAGGGTTGCGCTGCGTTTGGGTAAACGGTATGGGCCACAGATAATTCTTCTCAGCCGAGAAGGTACGACCGGTCATAAGGACCAAGTTACCCTCGCTGTCGGTAGGAATATCCTTTACATACTCATATTCGCTGGCAGGCACAGTGCTTTTACGCATGCCGGTCACATCTTTGGCCAGCAGGTCGCCCTGTTTCCAACGCATTAAATCGAAGTAACGCTCGCCCTCGAGAGCCAGCTCAACCCGACGCTCGCGGCGAATCTCATCGCGTAAGTCGAGGCCATAGGCTTTCAAAGTAGTCAATACCATCTTGTCGGCTCCCACCCGGTCGCGGAGCAGATTGATCGACTTGTCAATATCGGGCTGGGTAATAGCGTCGCCACGCATCTCCTTAGCCTCAATCCAGTTGAGCAAAACCTCGGCATAACGCATCAGCGGGATTGCATTCTGGTCTTTGTTATAGCGCGAAATAGCCGAGAGCTCTACAAATTTGGTAAAATACCAGCCGGTTGTCGTGCGGCAACTGGTTGCCGAGTTGGAGAACTTGGGTTGTTCATAAATCGTTTTTCCGGGATATCCGCCCCATTCAGCCCCGGGTTTCAAGATAGTCTGAGCCATACGGGGATCTCGGTTGTTGAAGATGGCTTCGTGGGTATTCTCACGATAACGGCTTGCCGGGATGGTTATAGGCAGCCCGTTGCACAGATAAGCATCCATGAGCGAACGAGTAGGCGCATAACGAGTTTCTTCGTTGGGTACCTGCAATTCGCGGCTGAGGTTATGGGTCAACCCGGCCTCTTCGCTATACAGGCGGGTAACGATAAACTCACGGTTGCTTTTGTTTGTTACCGGGTTGGCGGCAAGGGTAAACAACTCGTGGTAGGTCGTCTCGGGGTTGCCGTTGTCATACAACTTGTGGAAATTGGCGGTCATCACTTCCTCTGCTGCAGCAACAGCATCGTCCCAACGTTCGTGATACAGGGCAAAGCGCGACTTGAAAGCCCATGCGGCCTCCTTGGTAGGACGTCCCAATTCGGTATCTTTCAAATCTTTGGCATAGGGCAATGCCGTAGCGGCCAATTCATACTCATTGAGAATCCACTCAATCAGAGTCTCTTTGTCGGTACGCGGGCCGTACAGAGCCTCATCGCCTACGTCGATGGTATTGACTACCAAGGGTACATCGCCGAAGCAATTGACCAGATAGCTGTACAAGTAGGCGCGCATGAATCGGGCTTCGCCGGCATAGCGCTCCCGAATCGAAGCCGAAACCTTCTGAGCCCGCTCATAGTTCTCCAAGAAATGGTTGCAGCGTCTTATCCCGTCATAGTCGTTGGTCCACTCGGAGTTAATAACCGACAAATCACTTGTAAAGTTACCGCTCCCGAGCGTCTTGTACTCCGACGAACGTTCACGAAAAACATTGTCGCCGAGAAATTCCATATCGACACTCATGTTTTTCCCCCGCAGGTAATTGATGCAGGCATTTGAAGCCAGTATCAGATGCTCCTCGGTCTCCCAGTAAGTCTCGTCGGTGAGCTCGTCCAAGGGTATCCTGTCGAGGAACGAATCGTTGCAGCCCGACCATACCAAAATCGAGCAAAGTAAAATAGCTAAATATCTTGTTTTCATATATGCTTACTGTTTATATCATCGATAATTATTTGAACGTAATACTCAACCCAACTGAATAAGAAGAGGTAATGGGATAGTAGCCTCCATCGCTTACTGGGATTTCGGGATCATACGACGGGAAGAAATCGGTAAGAGTCCACAAGTTCTCACCCGAGAAATAAACTCTTAAATTCTCGATGTGCAATTTGGATATGATCCCTTTGCGAGGAATGGTATAGCCTACCTGCAAGTTCTTTATTCTCAAATACGAGGCATCTTCAATCCAGAAAGAGGAGAACTCGTCGCGGTTATAGGTCTCGTCATAAGTAAAACGCGGATACGAAGCATGGGGATTCTGGTTCTCCCAGGTCCATCGGTCGAGATGGGCCTTTTGGGGATAGTTGGCCAGTTCGGTGAAGGCATGGCGTCCCATACCACCTATGTAACCGGCACATTTGCCTACCCCTTGCAGCAACAGGCTGAAATCGAGCCCCCGCCAGGCAGCATTGAGACCGATGGTATAGTTGTAACGAGGTATCGAACTGCCTATATAGCAGCGGTCATCGGTAGGGGTAATTTTCCCGTCGCCGTTCAAATCGACATATTTAATATCACCCGGCTGCACCTTGGTGCGATACTCCTCGATGATGGGTGTAGTAGGTTTGGGAGTATAGGTGTTGGTAGCGGGATCGTAGTTGAAATCGTCGACCGTATACAAGCCATCGGCCTTATACCCCCAGAAAGCGTCGATAGGATAACCCACGGCACGTATCTGGTCGCCACTAAAGTCGTCGGCCGTGTTTCCTACACTCACTACCTTGTTTTTTACATCGGAGAAGGAGAGGCTCACGCCATAGTGGAAGTCTTTGCCAATCTTGTCTTGCCACGACAGCGCTATTTCCCAACCTTTGTTTTGTACTTTCCCCGCATTCTGGTACGGTTCGCTCACACCCAATACATCGGGGAGTTTCACCTTCAACAGAATATCATCGGTATTCTTGATAAAGTAGTCGGCCGTCAACGACAAGCGGTTGTCAAACAGGTTGGCATCCAAACCGATGTTAGTCATTCTTATCGTCTCCCACGACAATATATTGTTCGATGCCTCACTCTGTTGCATCGATGAGGTGATTTCACCGCCGATAGGCATATTCGAGGTAGAGGGCTTGATCAAAGCCATATAGGGATAAAGCGACGAGGTGTATTGATTACCCAAGGTACCATACGAAGCCCGTATTTTCAAATTGTCGAGCCAGCTACGGGTCGACTCCATGAACGACTCTTCGGACATGCGCCAGGCAACCGAAGCCGACGGGAAATAACCACCCCGGCAACTTTTGTGAAATCGTGATGACAAGTCGTAGCGCAGGTTGGCTTCAACCAGATAGCGGTCGTTGTAGTTATAATTGATGCGACCAAAACCCGAGCGAATGGCCCAGTGGTTGTCATAACCACTATTGGTCTGCAAATCGGTTCCGGCATTCAGCACATGCAAGTCGTTCGATACCAAGTCCTCCCGACTGGCATCCATCTGCTGGTACAATTGCCATTCTTGCGAGAAACCGGCCAAAATATGGAACGAATGCTTGCCAATGGTTTTATCGTAATCGGCCTGAGCCATCAGGTTCTGATAACGTTGGGCAATATCACGCTGGCTGAACTTGCTTGTGTTTGAGGTATAGGCCAACGGGGTATCGGTGTCGGGATAAAAGTGCTGTATGATATTTTGCTGTTGTTTGCGCAGCACATCAACCAATCGGGTAGCATATTGTACCTTGGCCGTAAGACCTGTGATGATTTTCAGTTCTGCACTGAAATTCAACGAAGTCTCCCGTTTGTGATAGTTGATGAACCCGCCATCGTAGGCTTGTGCAATGGGGTTGGCCGAGCTACCGCCATACCCCCATTGTCCGTCGGTAAACTTGACCGGGGTAAGAGGCGACGAGCGCAGAGCCTGATAGAAAAGGCCCGAACTTCCGCTGTCGCTGGTGGCGGGAGTCCAGTTATCTACATCGGTATAGCTCATGTTACCGTTAATCGTTAATCGGTCGAAAAGCTCGGTATTCAGTTTCATTCTTACGTTGTTACGGGTAGCATGATAGCCATTACCCACCATGAGCCCCGATGTGGTGAGGTTTCCATAGGAGAGATAATATCCCATTGTTTTATTTCCTCCGTTGATATTGACGTTATGTCCGTGTTGTGGGGCATAATCTCGGGTGATTTCCTTTATCCAGTTGGTATTGGCTCTGAAGTTGGGGTCGGTTCCGTTAATGACTGCGTCGATATCTTCTTGGGTATATCCCCAACTTTTATTGACATTCGACGTAGCCTCTTTCAACAGGGTGAGATACTCGACGGCATCGAGCATTTCGGGTAATGCCGTAGGGGTTTGCATGGCAAAGTATCCTGAATAAGTGACCGTGGGTTTTGCTTCGCGATTGGCTTTGCGTGTCGTAATCAGGATAACACCGTTTGCGGCTCTCGACCCGTAAATAGCCGATGAAGCGGCATCTTTCAGAACCGAAACCGATTCTATATCGTCGGGATTCAAGGTATTCATATCGCCCTCGACACCATCGATAAGAATCAACGGATCGGAGTTGTTCAAGGTTCCCACACCACGAACCCGTATAGACGAGTTGTTGTCGCCGGGGCGACTCGTTGTATTGACGATAGATACACCCGGTAGCAAGCCTTGCAAACCTGTTGTCACGTTGGCTATGGGGCGGTTGGCCAGCACATCGTGATCGACCGATACGACCGAGCCCGTCAAGTTTATCTTTTTCTGTACACCGTAACCTACGACAACCACTTCGTCCATCAGGTTGGCATCTTCGTCCAATCTGACTTCAATCGAACTTCCTTCGGTCACGGCAACCTCTTCCTTCTTGTAGCCGATCGACGAAACTACCAGCATGGCATGATCTGCAATATCGTCGATGGTAAAATTTCCGTTCACATCGGTCGATGTCCCTTGAGAAGAACCCTTGACCATGATACTTGCACCGATAATCGCTTCGCCTTTATGGTCTACTACTTTCCCCGAAACGGAGCGGGCCTTTTTGGCCGATTGCGATTTGGGTATGAGCACGACTACGTTGTCTACTTTTTTCTCATAAGTGATATTTGTTCCCTTTAGCAATAGTGTCATTGTCTCTTCCAAAGAGGCATTGTTGGCTTTGACTGTTACCAATTTGTCAAGCCCGTCCAACTCTACATTATAAAAGAAATTGTAATCGCTCGATCGCTCTATCTGCTTCAAGGCTTCTTTTAAAGGCTTCTCCTTGATGTCTACTGTAATCTGTGCCTGAATATTCCATGCAAAAAGCACAAACAGCGCAACACACAGCCACCTCACTAAAAAATGGTTTGATTTCATACGTTTTTCATTTTGTTGCTTTTGACTACAAGATATTAGTATAAAAGGTACCTACAATTTGTATTATTCTCATATTGTTTCGTCGTCTATTAAGTATACAAGACGGAGTTGGGGTTTATCCAATCCAATCCAAAAATTAACATTTGTTATACTTCTATGTTTTCCTTCATATCCCAGAGCACGATGGAGTAAAGACGCAGGAATCCTACCTTAACAAAATGCCAAGGTGCCTAATGCCTAAGCCATTCTACAAAAGGGCTTTAAATAAAAGGGAGGAGCAATATTTTATCTTTTGCGAAGCACGATTACCGAGTCACGTACTTCGTACTGCAAAGCCGATGTCATCGACAGAATATCGAGTGCATTGGTTATTCCGCCACTGCCAATCGACCCGGTAAAGAAATATTTTCCTTTCGGGAAGTCCTGATCGAAAACAATCTTTACATTATAAACTCGAGACAAGATTTTAACAATATCTTCCAGCGATTCGTTTTCGAAACGCAGGTTGCCATTGGTCCATTCGACATATTCTTTGGAATAGACCTTGCCTACCGTCATCAATCCTGTTTGTTTATTATAGACCAGTTTTTCATCGGGTTGCATCACACAGCGGCCTTGTGCCGATGTTACATCGACTTTACCCGTCAGCAATACTACCGAGACATCGGGGTCATCTTTATAGGCGCTAATATCGAACGAGGTTCCCAATACGGTAATTTCAAGTCCCGCAGCTTTTACGATAAACGGACGTTCTTTATCGGGCGTCACCTCGAAGTAGGCCTCTCCATCGAGTTCTATGACCCGTTCTTTCCCTCCGAAATTTTGGGGGTAGCTTATCTGTGAAGCCGAGTTGATATTTACTTGTGTACCATCGGGTAACTGTACTTTAGCTCGTTCGCCGCTTTCGGCCGATACAATCAACGGAAGGGTGTCGGGGGTGGGCGTCGAAAGCAATTCATAGGTTATCAATGCCGCTACAATAGGCAGGCAGATAATGGCGGCCCAACGTATGAGTCGGGTAAAGACAATCCTTTTCGAGCGGGTTTTCTCTTCTCGAGAATCTATGGCTTCTTTAATGCGACTATACAATCGGTCGTAAACCTCCTTATCGAGAGAAGAATCGCATTTCTCGATTTCACGCATCATCCAGCGATCGAGCGAATCGTTGTTGCGTATCCATTTGCACAACTCCTCGATTTCGGTTGGCGAAGCGTTGCCTTCCAGATATTTCTCAATGAGTATTTTGAATCTGTCCTTATCCATTGTTACTTTACTTAGTGTACAGGTAAACCTCTTCGCCTATCTAATTTTACATGGTTAAATAGTCTTAATTAGCACCGTGTATATGATTACGGTCAATAATTCGCCATAATGATTCATCAGCTTGTCTTTCATAAACTTGAGAGCCAAAGACAACTGAGTAGCCACGGTACTTTCCGAAATGTTCAACTCTAAAGCAATCTCTTTATTGCTCAGATTTTTGCGCTTGCTCATGATGAAAATCTTTTTGCGAGATGGGGGTAACTCTTCGGCAAGTCGATCGATATACTTTTCCAACAGTTTTCCATCCAGAACCTCGTCAAGGTTATTGTCGCTATATTCTTGCGCCGATTCGAGCACATACTCGGCATAAATATACTCGACCGTTTGGCGCTGGTATATGTTCAGTAACAAGTTTTTAGCGATGGTACAGAGATAGGAAATCAATGATTTGTCGGGATTCACCTGGTCGTGTATCTCCCATAATCTTACGAATGTACGCTGAACAATCTCTTCGGCCCAATAGCTGTCGCCTTTCGAAATTTTCATAACGAAATTGTATAACTTGCCACTATACAACTTGTAAATTTTCTCGAAAGCATCGAAAGATCCTGACTTAAGGCCTATGATAATATCATCGTATTCGTGTTTCATTCCTGCAAATTATTATATGCAAATGTAAGTCATCTGCATAAAAACAGCATTGGTTCTTTGTTAATTTTCTAATACAGATTTATCGTTCTCCTGTGAAATCAATACCCCATCAATCGTCTGAGAGCATTTTCTGCGTCATACGGTGAGGTGAAAGCCGGTTGAATCACCACGCGGTTATTGCGGTCGATAGCTCCCCATTGGCCTCGCTTCATCTCGACAACGGCATATCCCTCGCGATTGAAAGCTCGGGCTCGGTAATATTGCGGCTTGATAAACCAGGTTCCATAGTAGTCGAGATAGCCGTACAGACCGGTGCGGGAATCTTGCTCTTCCCACAATTCTATGCCCCGCATTCTGCCTTTACCCATCGAAAGGATAGCGGCATCGACATCGTAACCGTTGGAGAAGTTGAAATTGATAACGGTCTTTCCGGCCATATTGATGGCCCCGTAGCGGGCTCCCAAACGTACACGGGCCAACCCGTTGGCTCCAAATCGATTTGCCGACTGGTATCGGGGTTGGATGGCCCACAGGCCTAAATCGTTGACGTAGCCATATAAGCCGGTAGCCGGATTCTCGACCGGTGTCAGTCGTCGGGCCATTTGCGACGAGTAGTTGCCTGCATAAGGCGAAAATGGCATGATGCCGGTACACGAGAGCCACGTCATCGGAACTAACAGGAGTAAAAGTATCGGCGATTTCATGTGTTTCAATTTTAAGGTTATCTTCTCTATTTTTTCTTTCCCCTTTGATCTCAATAGGACAAATATAGCGAACTATTTTAAAAAATCAAATTTTTCAGATTCTCCTCTATGGCCTTGTAGCGTGTGTATAAGAACAGCAGAGGCTGCATCGTGTATGGCGATACAGCCTCTGCTTGGATATGGAGGAAATAAAACTTCTATTTGAGTACTCCCAGATTCTTGGCCACTTTGATGAAGGCGGCGATGCAGGCATCGAGCTCTTCGCGGGTGTGTGCGGCCGAGAGTTGTACGCGGATGCGGGCTTGTCCCTGCGGTACGACGGGGTAGTAGAATCCGGTCACGTAGATGCCTTCGTCGAGCATTTGGGCGGCAAAGGTCTGCGAGAGTTTGGCGTCGTAGAGCATGACGGCGCAGATGGCCGACTGGGTGGGCTTGATGTCAAAGCCGGCGGCCAGCATCTTGTCGCGGAAGTAGGTGACGTTTTCCATTAGGCGGGTGTGGAGTTCGTCGCTCTCGTCGAGCATCTTGAAGACTTCGATTCCGGCACCTACGACGGCAGGGGGCAGCGAGTTGGAGAATAGATAGGGTCTCGACCGCTGGCGCAGCATGTCGATAATCTCCTTGGGCCCGGTGGTCCCCCCGCCGATGGCTCCACCGAAGGCTTTGCCCAGCGTGCCGGTGTGGATGTCGATGCGGTCGTAGAGGTTGAAGAGTTCGCTTACACCGCGTCCGTGAGGACCTACGACTCCGGCCGAGTGGCACTCGTCGACCATCACCAGGGCATCGTATTTCTCGGCCAGGGCACAGATCTTGTCCATGGGGGCTACGTTGCCGTCCATCGAGAAGACGCCGTCGGTCACGATGATGCGGAAGCGTTGGGCCTGGGCCTCTTGCAAGCAGTGCTCGAGTTCTTCCATGTTGGCGTTGGCATAGCGGTAGCGTTTAGCCTTGCACAGGCGTACTCCGTCGATGATGGAGGCGTGGTTGAGGGCGTCGGAGATGATGGCATCTTCGGCCGTGAAGAGGGGCTCGAACACGCCGCCGTTGGCATCGAAGCAGGCGGCATAGAGGATGGTGTCCTCGGTCTTGAAGTAGCGGGCGATTGCCTTTTCGAGTTCACGGTGCAGGTCTTGTGCTCCGCAGATGAACCGTACGGACGACATGCCGAAACCGTGTGTATCCATCGCCTTCTTGGCGGCGGCGATGAGCCGGGGGTTATCCGAGAGTCCCAGGTAGTTGTTGGCACAGAAGTTCAGTACTTTGCCGCTTTTCTCGGCAATTCTGATGGCCGAACTCTGGGGGGTGATGATGGTACGTTCTTCTTTGTACAATCCGTCGGCCTTGATCTGGGCGAGCTGTTGGGCCAGATACTCTTTCATTTGTGTAAACATAGGCGTTTATTTAAGGAGTTTCTTTTTGAGGTGTTCGATCATGTCTACCGACATCGACTCGAGGTCGTAGTCGGGTTTCCAGTCCCATTCGGCACGGGCACAGGAGTCGTCGAGCATATCGGGCCACGAGTCGGCGATCTGCTGACGCACGGGGTCTATTTTGTATTCGGCCTCGAAGTCGGGGTAGAATTTCTTGATTTCGTGATAGATGATTTCGGGGTCGAAGCTCATCGAGGCGATGTTGAACGAGTTGCGGTGTTTCAGTCGCGAGGGGTCGGCTTCCATGAGCATGACCATGGCCTTGAGGGCATCGGGCATGTACATCATGTCCATGAACGTGCCGGCCTTGACGGGGATTTCGAACTTCTCGCCTTTGACGGCTGCATAGTAGATTTCTACGGCATAGTCGGTGGTTCCGCCGCCGGGCAGGGTCTCGTAAGAGATGAGGCCGGGGAAGCGTACCGAACGGGTGTCGACCCCGTAGCGGTAGAAGTAGTAGTCGCTCAGCAGTTCGCACGATACCTTGCTCACGCCGTAGATGGTGCGGGGGCGTTGGATGGTCTCTTGCGGGGTTTTCATCTTGGGCGACGAGTCGCCGAATGCGCCGATGGAGCTGGGCGTGAAGAGCGAGCATCCTTTTTCGCGCGAAATCTCGAGCAGGTTGAGCACACCGCCTATCTGGATGTTCCAGGCCAGCAGAGGCTTCTTCTCGGCCTGGGCCGAAAGGATGGCTGCCAGGTTGTAGATGGAGTCGATTTTGTATTTGTCGACGATGGCGGCTATCTGGGCAGCGTTGGTTACATCGGCGACTTCGAGGGGGCCGCCGTTTTTCAGTTCATCGCTCAGAGGTACACCCTCGATATATCCGGCTACGACGTTGTCGCTGCCATACTCGCTGCGGAGTTTTGTCATTAGCGCCGACCCTATTTGTCCGGTCGATCCGATTACAAGAATTCTTTTCATGTCTATGCTACCTTTTTGATCGGGTTGATGTGCTTTGATAGATTTATTAAGGTTCCTTGGGGCAAATATACACAAATTTTGTCGCCGTTGTTATTCTTGGAGGATTATCTTTCGTGCGGGTAGCGTTATTTTTTCAGGGTGTATATGGTCCCTTTGAGCACACCGTGCGACTCGATGAACTCTTTCTGGCGCAGGTAGAGCAGGTCCTTCTTGATGGTATTGATGGATATGGTTTTGAGTGCGTGGGCAATGTCGCTCACTTTGGCCGGTTCTTTCCGTTTGAGAAGGGCGAGTATCTGCTTTTGCCGGGTGTTGAGATAGACGGGCGTGCCGGCTTCTGCGACTGGCAATGCCGGGGCGGCTGTCGGTTGGGGAGGTACGTCTGTTTCGGCTTGTCGGGGCAATGCGATGGTCGCTTCGGGTTGCTCGGGCATGAGGCTGTGCAGCGATTGCAGCCAGGTGTCGCACAGGAACAGTATCCACGGCGTGATGTTCTCTTGGGTCGAATATCGGTTCTGTTGCCCTCGCTTCAGGGTTTGGTAGTAGGTGGTGCGCCGTTGTTCGATGAAGCTGTCGATCGAGATTTCCCGGGCCCACTCGTAGCGGTTTTGCAGCATCAGCAGGGTGGAGAGGATGCGCGAGAGTTCACCCTTCCCTTCGCGGAACGGGTGTATGGAGATGAACTCGTAGGCAAAGGCGGCGATGACGACGAGCGGGTGGTGGCTGTGATGCGTGAGTTCACGGTTGGTCCACTTGACCAGGTCACCTATTTCGCTGTTGACCGACCCCGTGCGGCTGCGGTTGAAAAGTGTGGGTGCCTTGTAGTCGAGAAAGTTTACCGCAGCCGGGCGGACTGTGCTCGCTTTTCCCGGACTGTTGTTTTTTCCGTGGGGAAAGAGGGCCGAGTGTAGGGCCACGATGGTATCTTCGCACAGCGGATATTTGCGGGCGTCGGCGTAGAGTGCATGGAGTATGGTGTTGTAGCCGGCGACCAGACAGGCCCGTTTGTCGGGCGTATCGGATGGTTGGGCGAGTATCTTGTGAATCAGGGACGGAGAGCAGGGCATATTTTCGAGAGCCAGCGAGGCTGCAATGGTGGCCTCGATGGTTGGTTGCAGGGTTTCGTGCCGGGGTATCGTCTCTTTTCGACGGGCCTGCCATGCCGCCGTGAGGCAATCGATTGCCTGTAATTGGTCTTTCAGCTCTTTAGCTTCTGTTGCAGAGGGTTTTATTTTGCATGATATATCCATAATATATCTATATTTTATACAAATATAGCGTGTCTTGACCTACCCTCCAAGCCGGAAAATCTTTTTTAGGATTTATTGGGCGACGATCAGAGGGTGATGGGAAGGGAGGCGGATGGGGGCGGTAGGGTAGCGCCTTTGCGATTGGGGGGAAGGTTGTAATCGCGTGAAAGGTGCGGATAAAAGAGAACACCCCGACTCTTCATGCGGTTGCAGAGGGTCGGGGTGATTGATGGGTTGTGCGGTCCCGACACCCGTCGGTACCGTATGGGTTTACTTGCGGCGCTCCTTTCGGGGGTTCGAGCTGCGGCGTTCGTGTTTGTAGCGGCTGTCGGCACTGCCTTTGCGCGGTGAGCCGTATCGCTTCTCGCCCTTGCGGCGGCCGTCGCCTTCGCGCTCTTTGCCTCCTTTTTTACTGCCCTTGGCGGCGTAGTCCTTGTCGGTGGCAATTTCGGCATAGATGCGGTGGCCGTAAAATTCGTTTCCTTTCAAGGCTCCTACCACCTTCTTGGCGGCACCTTTTTCGACATCGAAAAGCGAGTAGGCGGGCAGCAGGTCGATGCGGCCGATATTCACACGTCCGGGCACGAGCGAGTTGATCATCTCGATGAGGTTGGGCGGGAAGAATCCGTGAGCCTTGCCCAGGTTGATGTAGATGCGTTCGAAGCCCTCTTCGGCCGTGCGGCTGTCCTTGTTGCGATCCTTCCGTCCCTCCTGGGCCCCTCCGTTTTCGGCTTTGGGTTTACGGGTATTCTCGTCAGGCAGGTCGAGGTCGGGGGTGTCGCGGTAGTAGTCGATAAGTCGGTTGAACTCGAGCGACACGATGCGCTTGATGAGGTCTTGTTCGTTGAGCCACCCCAGTTTGCGCGAGATGTTGGGCAGGTATTTGGCAATCGCCTCTTCGTTTACCTTCACCTTTTCGATGCGGTCGGCCAGATTGAAGAGCTGTTTTTCGCAAATCTGTTCGCCGGTAGGTACCAGGCCGCGTTCGAATTTCTTGCCGATAATCTTCTCGATGGCCCGCATCTTGCCCTTTTCGCGGCTGTGGATGATGGCTACCGATACGCCCGATTTCCCGGCCCGGCCGGTGCGGCCGCTGCGGTGGGTATAGGTCTCGATGTCGTCGGGCAGACCGTAGTTGATGACGTGGGTCAGGTCGGTCACGTCGAGTCCCCGGGCAGCCACGTCGGTAGCCACGAGCAGCTGCAGGTTGCGCAGGCGGAACTTCTGCATGACGGCATCGCGTTGGGCCTGCGACAATTCGCCGTGCAGCGAGTCGGCGTTATAGCCGTCGGCGATGAGCTGGTCGGCAATCTCCTGAGTCTCGCGGCGTGTGCGGCAGAAGATGATGCCGTAGATATTGGGATAATAGTCGGCAATGCGTTTGAGAGCCTGGTATTTGTCCTTGGCATGCACCATGTAGTAGACGTGGCGCACGTTCTCGGCCCCCTCGTTGCGGCTGCCCACCACAATCTCCTGCGGGTTGTGCATGTAGGTGCGGGCAATCTGCTCGATTTCGCGCGGCATGGTGGCCGAGAAGAGCAGCATCTTGCGTTCCTGGGGCACCTGGGCGAGGATGGCGTTGATACTGTCGAGGAATCCCATGTTGAGCATCTCGTCGGCCTCGTCCATGATGACGGTCGAAACGTGGTCGAGCCGCACGGTTTTCCGCTCGATCAGGTCGAGCAGGCGGCCCGGCGTGGCCACGATGATGTGTACCCCCTTCTTCAGGGTGCGTATCTGGCTCTCGATGCTCGAGCCGCCGTAGACGGGCAGGATGGTGAGTCCGTCGATGTATTGCGAGTAGTCGGTGAGGTCGCCGGCAATCTGCAGGCAGAGTTCGCGGGTGGGCGAGAGAATCAATGCCTGAGGCTGGCACAGCGAGCGGTCGATGCGTTGTATCACGGGCAGGCCGAAGGCAGCCGTCTTACCCGTACCGGTTTGGGCCAGAGCCACCAGGTCGGTCTCTTCGTTCAGGAGGTGGGGGATTACCTGCTCCTGTACGGGCATGGGGTTTTCGTATCCCAGTTCGGTAATCGCTTTCAGTATCTCGTCGCAGATACCCAGTTCTTGAAATGTTTTCATCTATACAGTTGTCAGTTTTTTTGCTTTATCGCAGGAGCACAAGGGCTTTCTTCGTCCTCAAACGGGGCTAAGGGGAGAGGGTGTGCAGAAATTTTTCGTACGCCACGAGTTTGGTTTTCGCCGGCAAAGGTACGAAAAAAACGCAATATACCGCGAAGGGGATACACTCACTTCGATGTGGTTTTGTGTCGGGGGGGATATTGGGCCGCTTGTAGGGCGGACCTTTGCGGCAAGGAGCGGCGGTCCCGGACGGAAATCAGTGCAACAGATATTGTTTCAGCTGTTTCCGCTTTTCGGGAGTGACGCCCAGCTCCTCTTCGAGGTAGTTGTTGATAGAGCCGTATTGCTGGCGTATATAGTCGCGGGCATAGGAGAGGAAGCGGCTGTCGGCGGTCTGGATGAGCGAGAGGGCCTCCTGGGTGCCGTCGCAGCAATCTTTCGGGTCGAAGGCCGTGCGGCGTTTGTCGAAGTAGCGGTTGGAGAGCAGGTAGTCGTTCATGATTACCTCCTCGGGCATGTCGAGGGCGCTGAGCAGCAGCGATACGGCAAAGCCCGTGTAGTCCTTGCCGTTGACACAACTGAGCACGATGGGATAGTTGTCCTCGACCAGCAACTGGTTGAACATCGACTTGAAGGCCCGTTTCGAGCCCGATACCATGGCTACATAGAGGTCTTGCATGAAGAGGTTGGCATCGCCGCGCCGCAACTCTTCTTTCTGCAGACGGGGGAGCAGGTTCTGCCGATAGTGGAGAGCCCCCGGCAGGTTGATGACGTTGTCGAGCCCGAGCTCGGGGCTGGGCTTGATGACATCTTCGCTGTCTCTGAAGTCGATAAGCGTTTTTATGCCCATGTTTTTGAGCCGGTTGATGCTGCTTGCCGTGAGGGTATTGAATTCACCCGAACGGAATATTTTGCCCCAACGCAATTGCTTGCCGTTTTTCGAGGTGTATCCGCCCAGATCTCTGAAGTTTTCGATATATTTCAGCCGTTCGGCCCGGGCTCCCACGATGTGGTCGTCGTGCCCGTTGAACCGTAGCAGGAAGTAGGAACGCTGCGAGGGGATACTGTCGGGGATAAGAGTATAGCCGGTTTGAATGCTGGCTACTTTTATCGGGGTCTTTTCGGTATCGAACCGCTCGGGGTCGGTCGATTGGTATATCTGCACTTCGCCTTCGATTCTCGGAGTCGTCTCCCACTTCAACAAATAGTTGTTTTGCGGGTCGATTTCGCAAGCCACGTCGATGTCGGCGCTATGCGTAGCGCAGGCACTCAATGCGAGGAGCAAAGAACAAAGTTGTAGATAGCGCATATCTGTATCCGTGATGAAGATTTAGTGCAAAGATAAGACTATGCGATAGTTAGCTGTTCGTGGGTTTGTTTTATTTTAGAATATTTATAGGGAATTTGTACTATCTTTGCTTGTGTAGCCCGATGCAAAATCGGGATCGATGTAGTTGTCCATGCTCTGGCATACGGCCGAGGCGAAATTCATGCCGTATCGGATAATGGGGGTCCACTCATCGGGGGTAAGGGTGTAGAGGCGTTCGAGAGTAATCTCGTGTCGGATAAGCCCGAAGAGGATACCGGCATTGAACGAGTCGCCGGCACCGATGGTACTCACGGGTGTAACGGGTGTGGCCTCGAAGTGGCGGGTCCCCTGATTGCAGAAGAGTTCGGCCCCGGCACTGCCCCGGGTACAGATGAAGTTGGGGCAGTAGAACTGGATATGGTCGGTATAGATTTTCTGCGGTTCGGTCAGGTGAAACAAGTTGTTGAAGTCTTCGACCGAACCTTTTACCAGGTCGGCATATTCGAGATTCTCGAGAACCGAGGGCATCAGCTTCACCGCTTCATGGGCGTGGGCGTTGCGGAAGTTGGGATCGTAGTAAATGATGGCTTTACGCTCTTTGGCAAACTCGATGAGCTCGCGCACCTTGTCGCGCAAGGCTACGTTGAGGGCGAAGTATGAGCCGAAGACAACGATGTCGTCCTGCTCGATGCGGGGCCACACAAAGTTGAGTCTCTCTTGCGGGAACTGGTTGTAAAACATGTAACGGGCCTCGTTCTTTTCGTCGAGGAAGGCGAGCGAGATGGGGGTCTTCCCGTCACAGAAGATGTCGAGGTTTTCGGTGGCTACATGGTTTTTCTGCATAAAATCGAGAATCATGTCGCCCACTGTGTCGTGCCCGATTTCGCTGATGAAGGTGGCTGGAATGCCGAGCCGACCCAGCGAGATGAGGGTGTTGAACGTAGAGCCTCCCGGCACCGCATGCGAGGGTTGCTGGTTGCGGAAGATAATGTCGAGAATGGATTCGCCTATTCCTATGATTTTACGCATGGTATTGTGGGTGTTAACCTTTTTTCTGACTTTGTTCGCGGGAGCGGGTACCCAGATAGCCGCCGTGGTGGCGCAGGGCATACTGATGCACGTCGAAGTGGGTAGCCTCCATGGCACCTACTACCAGTATATCGCCGATGACGGTCATAAGTGTGGTCGATGTGGTGGGGGTGAGCCCGAGGGGGCATACCTCGCCGGGAGCTCCGGTGAAGAGGCAGACATCGGCCCGCTGGGCGAGTTCGCTCTGGTTGTTGCCGGTGATGACGATGAATTTCAGTTCGGGCATCAGGTTGGAAGCCAGTTGGAGCAACTCGAGTATTTCGCGTGTCTTGCCCGAGTTCGAGATGACCAGCATCAGGTCGTTCTTCTGCAAGATGCCCAAGTCGCCGTGTTGGGCCTCGCTGGGGTGGAGGAATACGGCCGGGATACCGGTTGAGCAGAAGGTTGTGGCGATGTTCATGGCAATCTGTCCGGCTTTGCCCATACCGCTGGTTACGAGCTTGCCGCCCTTCTGGTGCACTTGCTCGACGATGAGGTTGACTGCTTTTTCAAACTGGTCCGAGACGGGGATATCGAGAATGGCTTGTGCCTCTTTGTGCAGGATATCCTGTATTTTTTCGTTGAAATTCATGTTTATAGTAGATAGGGTTAAGACATCATCTATAAAATTGTTACAAAAATAGTGAAAGGCGAGAGCAGAGGCAAGTGAAAATGAAATTTTCAAACTTGACTATGCCGAGCCGCATCCTATTTTCTGCAAAAATAGTGAAAGGCAGGGAGCAGAGACCGATGAAAATAAAATTTTCAAACTTGACTATGCCGAGCCGCATCCTATTTTCTGCAAAAATAGTGAAAGGCGACGGATTTGCGGGGTGTAGCGGCTATTTTTTTCGCAGCTCTTTCCCCTCGAATCGGCAGATGGCCTCTTTCCATTCGTCGCTGATGGCAGCTGCTGTACCGGCTTTGACATCGAATCCCACCATGACGGTGCGGCATACCCCTTTTACCTGTCCGGTTTCGGTGTTGACAATCTGTTGTAACAATTTGAAACTGCGGTTACCTATTTCGGTGGTGCAGGTTTGCACGGCAATAGGTTCGCTGGGGTAGGTGGGCGATACGAAATCGGCGTTGACGTTGGCGATGACGACGTCGGCCTTCTTCCAGTCGATGTTCTGGGCCTTGACCGCTTCGAAGTAGCGCGATTTACCCAGATCGTAGAATGCGAAGTAGACCGAGTTGTTGACATGTCCCAGCAGGTCTACGTCGTTGAAGCGCAGTTGCAGGGGCAGCGTGTGGTGGAATATCGGGGTTTCGGTAGGTTCCATAAATCGTATTTTATCTGAAAACAATATTGTCGATGACCGGGTGGCCAAACTCTTCGGTATAGCGGCGCAGCAGTTCGTTGCGCAGCATCATCAGCTCGTTGCGCAGCACAGCCGAGGACAGGTGTACGTAGAGGGTGCGGTTGCGCACCTGCAGCGATTGGGTGTAGGCGTTTACCGTTTCGCCGGCAATCTTGGGCCACAGGCGTATGAGCTGGGTCTCGTCGAGCTTTTGCCCCATGTCGTTTACGTCAATAAACTGGGCGATAATCTCTTTGATGGATAGCGGTTCCTGCTTCTTCATAACATGTTTCCCTCCAAAAGGTTGAACTCTCCGTCGGTGACGGAGAAGATGCTGTATGGCGACCCGATCGACTGCACGATTTCATCGAGATACTGGCGGTTGGTGTCGGTGATGAATATCTGCCCGAAGTGGTCGGACGATACGAGCCGGACAATCTGCTTCACCCGCTCGGCATCGAGCTTGTCGAAGATGTCGTCGAGCAGCAGCAGGGGGACAGTCTCGCCCTGCTCACGCAAAAAGTCGTATTGGGCCAGCCGCAAGGCTATCAGGTAGGTCTTGCACTGCCCTTGCGAGCCTATGCGCTTCATGGGATAGTCGCCCAGCATCATCTCCATGTCGTCGCGGTGTATGCCTCGGGTGGTGTAGCCGATGGCCAGGTCGCGCTGGCGGGTAGCCTTCAGTTGGGGCAACAGCGGTCCGTCGGCCAGATGCGAGGTGTAGATGAGGTCGGCCACCTCGTTTTGCGAGGCAATCTCGCCATAGAAGCGGCGAAACACGGGAATGAAGGCTTGCAGAAACCGACGGCGGCTTTCGTAGATTTCGGCGGCGGCACTGTCCATCTGCACCTCCCAGATGTCGTAGAGCATCTCGTCGGTGCACTCCTGCCGCAACAGCGCGTTGCGTTGTTCCAGAGCCTTGTTGTAGCGGATGAGGGTGCCCAGGTAGGGCTTGTCGAACTGGCTGATGACCTGGTCGATAAATTTGCGCCGCTCTTCGCTGCCGCTCAAAATCAGTTCGTTGTCCGAGGGGGTCGAGAGCACCAGCGGGGCAAACCCGATGTGGTCCGACAGCCGGTCATACTCCTTCTTGTTGCGCTTGAAACTCTTCTTTTGCCGGCGCTTGATGCCGCAATACAGCTCCTCGTCGTTGCCGTTGCGCTCGTAGTATCCCTGTATGACAAAAAACTCCTCGCCGTGGCGGATGTTTTGCGAGTCGGGGTTGCGGGTGTAGCTTTTGCAAAACGAGAGGTAATAGATGGCATCCAGCAGATTGCTTTTCCCCATGCCGTTGTTTCCCAAGAAACAATTGATGTTGGGCGAGAATTGCAAATCTGCCTGGGCGATATTTTTGAAATTGACTATCGATAGCCGGGAGAGAATCATGTCGGGTTTGTCGTTTTGTTTCCACAAACATACGCAAATTTTTTCGGTTTCGAACATAAATGCCTTGCCGAAATAGCCCGGCCCTCCTCCCGCCGCGGGGCAAAAAAATAGTTTCTCTCGCGCTATTAGTGCTTCAACTACAAAAAAATGAAGATGAAATTTTATTTATATAAAGAAATAAGTTACTTTTGTCACTCAATTCCCCGCGTAGGGATTGAACATGAGGATAAAAATAATTAAAAGACAAGAAAAATATGGCAGAAAAAGAAAAAGACGAGCTTGAGAAAATGAACGAAGCTCTCTCGATGTCGGAACAGTTTGTTGAAAAGTATCAGAAACCTCTCTTGTGGGGTCTGCTTATCGTGGTGGTAGTTATCGGTGCCATCCTGGGTGTGCGTCACTTCTACCTGTTGCCCCGCGAAGACAAGGCACAAGCTGCTATGTATCAGGCTGTAATGGCTTTTGAAAACGACTCTATCGACTTGGCAATCAACGGTAATGAAAAATTCGACGGCCTCTTGGCTATCGTCGATCAATATGGCTCGACGGCTGCCGGCAATCTGGCAAACGCCTATCTGGGTCTGGCCTACTACGAAAAAGGCGAATATGAGAACGCCCAGAAATACCTCTCGAAATTCAGCGCCGACGAATCGGTTCTGGCTCCTGCCGTCATGGCCGCTATCGGCAACTGTTTGGTCGATATGGAGAAATACGACGAGAGCGTGAAATACTTCGAGAAAGCTGCCAAGGCTTCGGACAACGCCGTATTCAGCCCCGTCTATTTGAAAAAGGCTGCCGCCGTGTATGAGAAGCTGGGTAACAAAGAGGCTGCCGTGAAACTCTATCAGGAGATTAAGGACAAATATCCTACCTCGAACGACGCCCGCGGCATCGAACGCTACATCGAGCGTGCTCAAAGCAAGTAAGCAAGTAATCAAGTTTATCTAATCACATAACGATAAGGCCGTCTCTCGCAAGAAAGGCGGCCTTATTTCGAAAAAAAGGAAGGAATAGTTATGGCTACTGCCTATCACAATCTATCGGACTACGATGCCAACAGCATGCCCGATGCGTCGGAGATGCGGGTGGCTATTGCCGCTGCCGAGTGGAATGCCGAGATTACCGATGCCCTGCTGAAAGGGGCTGTCGATACCCTCGTGCGCAACGGCGTGAAACAAGAAAACATCTTTGTGGCCCGCGTGCCGGGTACCATCGAGCTGACGTTTGCCTCGCAACAGATGGCCGAGTTTTATCAGCCCGATGCCGTTATCGCCATCGGCTGTGTGGTGCGCGGCGATACTCCGCACTTCGACTATGTGTGCCAGAGTGTGACGCAGGGCATTACTCATCTCAATACCCTCTTCGGTATCCCCTTTATTTTCGGGGTTCTCACTACCGATAACATGGAGCAGGCGCGCGACCGTGCCGGAGGCCGATTGGGAAATAAAGGTGACGAAGCTGCCGTTACGGCGATAAAAATGCACGATTTCGTTTGCAAATTAAAATAAAGCGTATTATCTTTGCACACGCTTTCAGGGCAAATTCCAGAGTGGCCAAATGGGGCAGACTGTAAATCTGCTGGCTTTCGCCTTCGGTGGTTCGAATCCATCTTTGCCCACACAAAATTGCGGAAGTAGCTCAGTTGATAGAGCATCAGCCTTCCAAGCTGAGGGTCGCGAGTTTGAGCCTCGTCTTCCGCTCTACAAAAAACACCCGGTAGAGAATCGCTCCGCCGGGTGTTTTTGTTTTCTGCCGTCTGGGGGAATCGTGATTACAACTGGTTAATCCAATCGGCAATATCTCGAAGAACCTCTTCTGAGCAGGTCTCTTCAATCGTATAGTAATCCAGTGAATTGTTGGTCTGGCAATGCTGAAACAGATGGTTCAACCCGGGATACTCCTTGAACAGGTTCTTTTTATTCTTCTTTTTCAACAGCTCTTGGATGGCATTCAGGTTCGTGTAGGGGATCACTTGCATATCGTTGCTGCCATTGAGAGCCATCACGG
>ERZ780067.210-NODE-210-length-28176-cov-8.55187_pt1 | contig 28176 bp, 17 predicted proteins | sample MGYA00511841_ERZ780067 | MGnify/ENA primary metagenome ERZ780067 (study PRJEB29588, sample SAMEA2143295) | human gut metagenome | biome: human gut; feature: human-associated habitat; material: faeces | place: Denmark | collected 2008/2010 ... | reverse complement strand
GGGGGGGCCGCCCCACCGCCGGCAGACCAGCACGTTGCAGACCATCGACACGAAGGACCTCAAGCTGATGCCCGATGCTTCGGGCGGCAGTATCGAGGCGATGCTCACCACCTTTGCCGGGGTCAACTCGAGCAACGAGTTGAGTTCGCAATACTCGGTGCGGGGCGGTAACTTCGACGAGAATATCGTCTACATCAACGGTATCGAGGTGTATCGTCCGCTCACGGTGCGGTCGGGACAGCAGGAGGGGTTGAGTATCATCAACCCCGATATGGTGGGGGCCGTAGGCTTTTCGTCGGGCGGTTTCTCGGCCGAGTATGGCGACAAGATGTCGTCGGTGCTCGATATTATCTACAAGCACCCCGAGGCTTTCGAGGGGTCGGTGTCGGCCAGCTTTCTGGGGGCCACCGCCTCGATTGGGCAGAGTACCAAGAAGTTCTCGCAACTGCACGGCATCCGCTACAAGACCAACTCCACCCTGTTGAGCTCGCTCGATACCAAGGGCGAGTATGAACCGTCGTTCTTCGATTATCAAACCTATCTCACCTATAAGTTCGCCCCCAAGTGGGAGGCTTCGTTTCTGGGCAACATTGCCATCAACGACTACAAGTTCACCCCCCACGAGCGCAACACCTCGTTTGGTACGGCCACGAATGCCAAGCAGTTCAAGGTCTATTTCGACGGCGGGGAGCGCGACAAGTTCGAGACCTATTTCGGGGCTCTGTCGCTGAACTTCTTCCCCGACAAATATACCCAGTGGGCCTTGATGACCTCGGCCTTTGTCACCAACGAACTGGTGACCTACGACATTTCGGGTCAATACTGGCTCGACGAGCTGGCCGATACGGGCGACGGCGAGGGCAGCGAGAATACCGGCGCGCTGGGCGTGGGCACCTATCACGAGCATGCCCGCAACCGCCTCAAGGCCTCGGTGATTGCCACCTCGATCAAGGGGGCTACCAAGTTGGGACAGAACGAGCTGAAGTGGGGATTCACCCACCAGTACGAACAGATTTACGACCGCGTGCGCGAGTGGGAGATGCGCGACTCGGCCGGCTATTCGCTGCCGCATACCGGGCAGTCGGTCGAGATGATTTACAACCTCTTTTCGAAGCAGGACATGGAGAGCCACCGCCTCTCGGCCTATCTGCAGGATACCTATCGGATGCGCACCTTGTGGGGGCGGCTCATCTTCACCGGTGGTGTGCGGGCCTCGTACTGGGGCTTCAACAAGGAGACGCTGGTGAGTCCGCGGGCCTCGATTACCTTCATCCCGGCCGCCAACGAGCAGATTACGGCCCGCCTGGCCGGCGGTCTCTATTACCAGGCCCCCTTCTACAAGGAGTTGCGCGACACGGTGTGCGATGCCTCCAACAATTACGTGGTGCAGTTGAACCGCAACATCAAGTCGCAACGCTCGATACACGTGGTGCTCGGCGGCGACTATTCGTTCCGGGCGTTGGACCGTCCGTTCAAATTCACGGCCGAACTCTACTACAAGAAACTCGATAACCTCATTCCCTACGAAATCGACAACCTGCGGGTGTGGTACAGCGGGCAGAACGAGGCCAAGGGCTACGCCGCCGGTATCGACCTGAAGCTCTTCGGGCAGTTTGTGCCCGGGGTCGACTCGTGGCTCACCTTCTCGCTGATGAAGACGCAGGAGGAAATCGGCGGCATCAAACTGCCCCGACCTACCGACCAGCGGTACAGCGTGGGGCTCTACTTCCAGGACTATGTGCCCCGCTTCCCCAAATACAAATTCAGCCTGCGGGCTATCCTGGCCGACGGTCTGCCGGTGGGTTCGCCCCGCAAGGGACGTCAGGCGGGCTACTTCAGGGCCCCGGCCTACAAGCGTATCGACATCGGAGCTTCGCGTCTGCTGGTGGGGGGCGAAGACAAACTCCTGCAGCGGGGTATCTTCCGCAACCTGAAAAGCGTGTGGATTGGTATCGACGTGTTCAACCTCTTCGACATCAGCAACGTGAACTCCTACTATTGGGTCACCGACATTACCAATGCCCAGTATGCCGTGCCCAACTACCTTACCCGCAGGCAGATAAACCTGCGTCTCTCCATCGACTTTTAATCGACCCGATTACCGCAGGCGAATGTAGTACATCAGGTCGGTGATGCCGTAGAGCAGTGTGGCCGCACCGAAGGTGGCGACAATGATGCGCTCGGTCGCCGAGAAGGGATTGACCAGAATCTCGATGCCGATAAGCAGAACAATCACCGGCAGCAGATAGGAGAGCCACCCCGCCTTGCGCTTGATGGTCTTCTTCAGTGTGAGCAGATAGAGCAACTGGTAAACTCCGATTAAGATGAGTGCACCCCCCAGCACGTAGATGGTCACCCCGATGTACCAACTGGGCACCAGGATGAGCGAACACCCGAACAGCAGCAGGATGGCCGACATCACGGGGAACGGCAGATCCTTCTTGTGGTTGCCGCTCAGCAGATAGGAGAGGATGGTGTAGAGACTGGGTATCCCCACCAGGATACCGATAATGAAGAGTATGGTGGGCAGGGCGGCGTTGGGATAGAATATCAACAGCAACCCCACGGCGATAGAGGCGATGATACGGACCAGCGGATTTTGAAAAGCATTCATAAAACAGTATTCGAGATTAGTTGTTTGTATGTGATGTAACAACAGCAAAGGTAGCAAGATGTTTGTGAATAGCCTCGATAGTGAAACGCTATTTAACAGCCTTGCCTGCAGAAGCCGCGGCCGGAGTGTGTGAAATTGGGAATATTTATTATCTTTGTCCCCGCTGCGGTAAATCGCGGTCGAGCCGGGTCGCTTGGAGGCGGCTGTATCGACACCGATGCAAGAGGCTCCACACGAGCGGTTTACCTCTGTTTTCGAAACAAAAAAGATGCTATGCCTGCACCGAAAAAAATCTTAGCCATCATAAATCCCATTTCGGGAACCAAAGATAAAGAAGAGCTGCCTGCCTTGATCGACGAGGTGATAGACCCGTCGAAATACAGCGTGGAGTGCCGCTTCACCCAATATGCCGGCCATGCGGCCGAGATGACCCGTCAGGCTGTTGCCGACGGGGTAGATGTGGTGCTCTCGGTCGGGGGCGACGGTACCTGCAACGAGATTGCCCGCGAATTGATAAACACCTCCACGGCGCTGGCCATCGTGCCGGTGGGCTCGGGCAACGGGTTGGCCCGCCACCTGGGTATCTCGATGGATGCCCGCAAGGCGCTCGAGATTGTCAACGATGGGGTAATCGCCGACCTCGACTACTGCACGGCCAACGGCCGCCCCTTCTTCTGTACTTGCGGGGTGGGGTTCGACGCGCTGGTGAGCCTCAAGTTTGCGCAGGGAAAACGTCGCGGCAAGCTGGCCTATGTGGCCAAGGCGCTCACCGAGTACCTCAAGTACAAGTCGGAGACCTATCAGATTGAGATGCCCGACGGTACTGTCACCGAGAAGGCCTTCCTCATTGCCTGCGGCAACGCCTCGCAATATGGCAACAACGCCTATATCGCCCCCCATGCCAGCATGCAGGACGGCAAAATAGACGTCACGGTGCTCATGCCCTTTACCCCCTTCGACACGGCGGGGTTGGCCCTGTTGCTCTTCACCAAGCATATCGATCAGGATGCCAACATCAAGAGCTTTACCACCGAGTCGCTCGTCATCAAGCGCGAGAAACCGGGGGCCATGCACCTCGATGGTGAGCCTGTCGAGATGGGTACCCGCATCGACATCCGCTGCTTCAAAGGCGGCCTGCGCGCCCTCATTCCGGCCGAGGATCCCAAGCGCTCCATCATCGAGCCCTTCGCCTCGGTATTCTGGGAGTTTATCGAGACCGTGCGTCAGGAGTTGAATATCTGATAGTTAGTTGTTATTCCATGAAGATGTGATTGTCGAGCGGCCGCAGACCGTGTTAGCCACCCTGCCTACGGTCGGCCAGTTCGATGATTTCGAGGTCTTTGATTTCGGCCCCGTCGATGACGAAGCGCACGAGGGTGCGTTTCTTGTGGAATCCGTACAGACCGGCGGCTCCGGGGTTGATGTGGAGGCATTTCAGGGTTTTGTCGTAGAGTACCTTCAGGATGTGCGAGTGGCCCGAGATGAAGAGTTTGGGCGGATGAATGTAAATCTGGGGTATCACCTCGCGGGCATATTTGCCGGGGTATCCGCCGATGTGGGTCATCCACACGTCCACCCCCTCGATGGTAAACCGCTGGTGTTGCGGGTAGCGCAGGCGCAATTCGTGACCGTCGATGTTGCCATAGACGGCCCGGAAGGGCTTCAGCGCCTCGAAGCGGTCGGCCAGCTCGACCGAGCCGATGTCGCCCGCGTGCCAAATCTCGTCGCACTCGGCAAAATATTTCGCGTAACGGTCGTCCCACCAAGCGTGGGTATCGGATAACAGACCAATCTTTACCATGACTCTTTTCTCAATTTAAGGGTAAAAGTACGGCAATAATTTGTAAAGTCGAAAAAAAACAGCTACATTTGTCCCCACAGAAACAGATGCGGTAGTAGCTCAGTTGGTAGAGCATCAGCTTCCCAAGCTGAGGGTCGCGAGTTCGAGCCTCGTTTGCCGCTCTTCGAGAAGCCGGTTTGCATGCAGCAAGCCGGCTTTTTTTTGTGCTGGTTCATATTGGAGAAGAGGGCCTTCGAGCTTTGAAGAAGGGGTGTAGCACAACGGATAGAACAGATGCTATCTCTCTCGCATTTAATCCTCCGTGGAATTGATATGGGCTTGTGTAATAGTCTGCTATCTGTTATAAATCGGAGGCATTACATTTTTATTATATTCTTTATTATACCTTGCAGAGGAAAGATTTTCTTGATAACTTGCACTACATTTTTTTTATTATAGGAATAAAAGACTATTTTAGCACGCTTGAAATATAGAGGCACAGCTTATTTAAAGACATAAATAGTTTGGCGATATCGATGGAATATATAGATAAATCAGAAGCATTGGCATCCTTTAGCGAAGTTTATCAGAAGTATAGAGGACCGTTCACAAGAATGGCTATTTCTTATGTGGGAGATAAGAGTATAGCCGAGGATTTTGTGACCGATTCATTCGTTGCTTATTGGGAGAACAGAAGCCGATTGCCTCAAGGCACCAATATACCGGCCTATATATTGGTATCGCTTAAGAATAAATGTTTGACCTATTTGACCCACCTCCGTAAAGAGCAGGAGATAATCGATTCGATGAAAAGTCAATACCAGTGGGAACTTGATTTTCAAATAGCCTCTTTGGAGGCATGTAATCCCCAGGAGATATTTTCAGAGGAGGTATGGCGGTTGGTAAACGAGGCTATTCGGTCGCTTCCCGATAAGACGAAAGAAATATTTTTGTTGAGTCGTATGGAAAATCTTACCAATCGTGAAATTGCCGAGCAGTTGGATATTTCGATTAAAACCGTAGAGTTTCATATAGGTCGGGCTTTGAAGGTGATGAGAGTTGCCCTGAAAGATTATTTGCCTCTTTTTTTTCTTCTTTTTGTAAAATAATTGGATTTTTCGTTAGGGTACATTTATACTCGTTAGTTATATATGCGTAAAGGGTAAATTTATGGATAGAGATTTGCTATATCGTTTTTTCAATGGGACCGCTTCAGAATCGGAACGGAAGGATATTAGGCAGTGGGCCGATGCAGCTCCCGAGAATATGAAAGAACTGTTGAAAGAACGTAAATTATACACGGCTATCTTATTGACTGGTGAGCGGGAGTCTTTTGCCCTGTCTAAGGAGAAAGAGCCGGTATGGTATAAGCGTTCTTATTTTGTTCGATGGGGGCAGTATGCTGCGGTTTTTCTCTGTGCCGTGTTATTGACCTGGTTGGTTTCGAATCGGGTAGATCGTGCTTCGTCGATGATGCAAGTGGATGTCCCCCTTGGACAATATATCAATCTGACTCTGTCGGATGGAACAAACGTATATTTGAACTCTGGAACAACATTCAAATATCCGACAGCCTTTACCGGGAAAAATCGTGAGGTGGAAATTGATGGAGAGGGATTCTTTCGGGTAACGCATCAAAAGAACGATGTCCCTTTTATAGTTAAGACTTCGAAAGGACAGGTGAAGGTATTGGGTACCCAGTTCAATGTAGAGGCATACAACGATAAAGATCTGTTTGAGACTTCATTACTTGAAGGGAAAGTTGAGGTGACTACGGCATCTGATAAACTTGTATTGAACCCCAATGAAAAAGCCGTTCTTGTTGGTGGAAAATTAAAGAGAGAGACTCTTGATGACGAGAGTAGCTATAGTTGGACAAGCGGGATAATTGACTTTAACAATATTCGCTTTGATGACCTTATGAAAGAGTTTGAGAAGATTTATGGAGTTCATATTATCATTCGTAATCCGCAAATCAAGGACAATCGCTGTTTAGGAAAATTCCGGCGTATAGATGGGCTGGACTATGCATTACAAGTATTGCAGGTAGATATAGATTTTGAATATAGTCACGATTTTGAAACACAAACCTTTTATATTAACTAAAAACACAACACAATACCATGAGAAAGACATAGCCCAGATAAAAAGTAGGGAATATCGAACCGTCGCCAAACAATCGATATTCCCCTTTGGAAAATTAACACAAGAATTGTATTAATCTTAAAACACACAAATGTATGAAAAAGAAATTGATGTTGAGGAATGAACGTTCCTCTAATTCAATATTATTAAGAATTATGAAAATCACATGTACCTTATTTTTTGTGGGCATATTGCAGATTTTTGCTTTCAACGCTTATTCTCAAAATGCTCGTGTTACCATGAATCATGTCAATACACCCCTTCGGGTTATTCTTAACGATATTGAGAAGCAGACCAATTATTTGTTTGTAATTATTAACTCACAAGTCGATACACAGAAGAAATATACGGTACAAGTTAAGTCGGAACCCGTTTCTACTGTATTGAACACCTTGTTTCAAGGTGAAAATGTGGTTTATCAATTGCAGGGAAATCACATTGTACTTTCGCGTGAGGATAAAAAGCGAGAGCAGAAATCCAAACGTACAGTGACAGGGTATATAAAGGATCATTCGGGCGAACCATTGGTGGGTGCCAGTATTCTGGTAAAAGGGACTCAACAAGGTACAGTGACCGACTTGAATGGCTATTTCAGTCTCGAAGGCGAATATGACGAAAGTACCGTATTGAGTATTCGCTATGTGGGTATGGAGAGTAAGGATGTGGCAATTGCCGATAAAAACAGTCTCGATATCACTCTCGACGATGGTGCACAACAACTGGACGATGTGGTTGTCGTGGGATATGGAACCCAAAAGAAGATAAATTTGAGTGGAGCCGTCGAGGCCGTATCGGGAGCTGTCCTTGAAAACCGCTCGGTCAATAACGTGGGAACCATGTTGCAAGGATTGGTGCCCAACCTGAATATTAGTGTGGATGGCGGTCAGATAAATCAGACTCCGAGTTTCAATATTCGAGGCGTCACAACTATAACCAATGGTGGAGCTCCATTGATTCTTGTCGATGGAATCCCTACCGAAGAGGCCGATTTCTCGCGTATGAACAGTGCCGATATTGAGAGTATATCGGTACTTAAGGATGCCTCTTCAGCTGCTATTTATGGAGCAAGGGCCGCATTCGGTGTAATTCTGGTTACGACGAAAAAAGGAGGAAAAGACGGTAAGGTAAGGTTTACGTTCAACAACACGGTCAACGTGCGTACTCTGGGGCGTATGCCACAGGTTGTAAAAGACCCCTATATACAGGCTTCGTATAAAGATATTATGGGAGCTCCGTGGTACGACCTTTACAGCGAAGAGGAGTTGGAGTATGCCAAGCAACGTTCGCTCGATCCTTCGTTGTCGCCGGTAATGATCGACCCGACTGATCCAAACCGATATACCTATTTGGGCGCTACCGACTGGTTTCACGAACTCTATAATAATACCGGGCTATCTCATTCACACTCCATCGGTATGTCGGGAGCTACCGAGAAAACCTCGTATTATCTGGGTGGAGAGTATTTTGGCGAAAGCGGTATGCTTAAGTATAATACCGATCAGTACAATCGTTATAACTTGAGGAGTAATGTCAGCTATCAGGTGACCGATTGGCTTTCGATTTCAAATAATACATCGATGACTTATTATACCTATAAAGCACCCTCTTCGCTCGATTGCGGTTGGTTGTACAAAGAGATACACAATGCCAATGCCTTGACTATTCCCAAGAATCCCGACGGAAGTTGGACCGAGAGTGGAGCCAAGTATATTGCCGGTACCGAAATGGGCGGCGAAAGCGAATATGAAGAGCTATTGGCTCAGACTCAGATCTCGTTTGATATCCAGCTTATTAAGAACATTTGGTCGGTAAAAGGAGATCTTGCTGTTAAATTTTGGAACAAGCATAAGAACTATTGGGAGTCTGATAAAGATATCGTGTATAGAGATGGGCCCGAGAGTGCACCCAAGGAATTGGGATGGAGCGATTTCGCTCGTACCGAGCATGATAATTCCCGATTTACCCTTTTTAATGTATATACCAACTTCAACAAGAAATTTGGTAAACACGAGTTAGGCGCAACTCTTGGCTTTGAGCAGCAACTCGAAACCGCACAATACTTTACCGGTGAGCGAGATGGCCTTATCAGTAACTCGGCTCCCAGTATTGGTGTGGCATCGGGCGATAATAAAACTTTGACCGATACCCGTTACAGCTGGGCTACGCGGAGTGGCTTTTATCGGTTGAACTATATATTTGACGATAAATATATTTTTGAAGCAAACGGCCGTTACGATGGAACTTCGCGATTCCAAAAGGACCATCGCTTTGGATTTTTCCCTTCATTCTCGGCCGCGTGGGTAATCTCAAACGAGAATTTCTATCAAGGAATAAAAGAGGTGATGAATATGACCAAACTCAGGGCCTCTTATGGTTGGCTGGGTAATCAAAATGTGGGCTATTATGAGTATATTTCAAATATGACCTTCTATGAGTGTAACTACTTGCTCAATGGGAAAAAGCCTATTGGAGTGGGGTCGCCCGATTTGATATCCGATGACTTGACGTGGGAGAAAGTAAATACGATTGATTTCGGTTTGGATCTGGCTTTCTTGAGAAACAGACTTACATTCAGTGGCGATGTATATCGTCGAAATACCAAGGATATGCTCACTCCAGGGAAAACGCTTCCCGGTGTATTGGGTGTTGCGTCGCCTCGTCAGAATGCGGCCGACCTGAAAACCGAGGGATGGGAAATCTCGATTGGTTGGCAAGACCATTTTATGTTGGCATCCAAACCGTTCAAATATTCGGTTAAATTCAATATCTCCGATTCGTATGCCGTGATAACCAAGTTTAACAATGAGACCGGAACGCTTGACGATTATTATCCCGGATGGCGTATCGGTGATATATGGGGATTGACGACCGAAGGTTTCTTCCAAAGTGAGGAGGATATTAAGAATCATGCCGACCAATGGGAGGTTACGGCCTATCCGGGTGACCGGCCTCTTGCTCCCGGCGATTTGAAATACAAGGATTTGAATGGCGATGGATATGTCAATAAAGGCAAATGGACAATCGATGACCATGGCGATTTTTCGATTATCGGGAACACAAGCGATCGCTATTGCTATGGTGCCGATATAAACGCCGAATGGAATGGCTTTGACCTTAGAATCTTGTTGCAAGGTGTAGGGAAAAAGGACTGGTATCCCAATGTGTTTACGTTCTTTGGAATTTATCGAGCTCCGTGGTCAGATGTATATACCAACAATCTTGACCACTGGACTCCCGAGAATCCCGACGGATATTTCCCCCGGTTGAAATCCTATACGGCCGAGGTCGCAGGTGATATGAGTATTGCCCAAACCCGATATTTACAGGATGCCTCTTATATGAGAATCAAGAATATCACCTTTGGATATACTTTGCCACAGTCGCTTACCCGTAAGATTAAAATCGATCAGGTGCGGTTCTATTTTAGTGGAGATAATATAGCTGAGATTACCAAACTTTGCAAGAATGTCGATCCCGAGGGGCTTGGATTGGTACATCCCATGCAACGGGTATTCTCTTTTGGCCTCAATCTTAATTTCTAAAACGTATGAATTATGAAAACGAGAGTATTATATATTGTAATTATAATGATGGGGTTATGTGGTTGTAACGATTCTTTTTTGAATCGTTTGCCCGAAACGTCGTTGGTTACTGAAAATTTCTTCAACTCACCGTCCGATCTGGAGCTTTTTGTCAATAAATTATACTTAAGTGAATCTCCTAAGTATTGGGATCCGGGAACCGACAATGTTGTTGCTTCGGAAAAGGATGAAATGTTGGATTTGATACATGGCAATATTACACCTGCCACGGTTGGTGGCTGGGATTGGGGCCAGATACGTGAGTTGAACTATTTCCTCGATAATGCCGGTAAAGCGCAGGGTGACCAGGAATTGATAAACCATTATATTGGCATTGTGCGTATGTTGCGTGGTCGCGAATATTATGAAATGGTAAAGCGATATAGTGATGTACCTTGGTATGACCATGCTTTGAAAGATACCGAGGTCGATGAGCTATACAAGCCTCAAGATTCCCGCACCTTTGTCGTTGAGAAAATTATGGAAGATTTGGATTTCGGGTGTAAAAATATTATGACCGACCTTGAGAATAGAACCGTTTACAACCGGTGGTATGCCTATGGCTTGCTGGCCCGTATAGCCTTGCATGAAGGTACGTTCAGAAAGTATCACACCGAACTGGGTTTGGAAAGTACTGCCGATGAGTTCCTTCGCAAAGCGGTTACGGCTTGTGAAGCTATCATGGCAAATACTACCGACTTTGAAATTTATGATGTCGACGGTCCTGATAATTCGTATCGCAACCTGTTTATCAGCAATGATTTGAGCAAGTGTAAGGAGATTATTCTGTTCAAAGATTATGATTATGATGCACAAATCAAGCATTATGCTTCGAATCATGTATTCTCCTATACTACCAATTTGAGTCGGGCTTTGATGGAGAGTTATCTGGTAAAGAAAGAGAATAAGGCTGTTCCGTTCTCTTCGGTAGAAAACTACCAGACTAAGACATTTATCGAAACCTTTGCCGATAGAGACCCCCGATATGCACAGACGTTTATGTATCCCGGTTACATACGACCGGGCGATGTACAACCGTTTGTCCCCAATATGAATTTGGGGGGGTATCCTCAAATCAAGTTTGTATCGAAAGATGCTCAGCAGATTATGCCGGGTACCTCATATAACGATCTTCCCTTGATGCGGCTGGGTGAGATATTGCTTATCTATGCCGAGGCCAAAGCCGAGTTGGGAACACTCAATCAAGAGGATCTCGATAAATCGATTAATAAGTTGAGAGATCGGGTGGGAATGCCTCACATGATCTTGTCGGAGTTGGTGACCGATCCTACTTTGGAACAACAGTATCCCAATGTTTCGGGTGCCATGAAAAACGCAATTCTCGAAGTCCGTCGCGAACGTCGGGTCGAGTTGGCTTGTGAGGGATTTCGTAAAGATGATATTCTGCGGTGGCGTGTAGGGACCCTTCTCGAGATGCCACAAGGGGCCTATATTGCGGCTATTAACGAGGTATTCGATGTGACTGGTGACGGAGTTTCCGATGTGGGCATTTTCTTGAACAGTGCTTCGGTCAAGCCCATTTATAAAAAGAAGATATGCTACTATCTTGAGGATGAAAATGGCGAAAAGACCGGTATTTCTCTCTCGGAAGGTGATCATGGTTATATTATTCTGACAAATGATTTGACCAGTCCCAAGAAATTTATCGAGCCTAAGTATTATTATTTCCCGATACCTCAGGGCGAACGTGTTACCAATCCTAATTTACACGAAACAAATTTCTGGTAATTATCTAATTTCCAATTAAATATAGTCTCCTTCTCATCTTGTGCATGACATAAGATGGAGCCCAGGTTATACCCTGTGTTAGAATAACTTTCGGGTTGTTCAGAGGGAGATTATTGTCTAACAAAGAAAGATTATGAGATATTCTTATTCTATATTAATTCCGTTACTGGTGCTTGTAGCTTGGCCGCTTCAAGCCAAGGAGGTGGTTGTAACATTTGACAATCCGGCTGAGTTTTATGAGAAATATCGGTTTGTCGATGGAATCGAGGGTAAAGCCCTGGATTTGAGTTCCGATGCCTATCATCGCAATCCGGTTACGGTGGGGCAGATTGATTCGCTCGATATGGCAGGCTCTTTTTCTTTGGGAATTTGGGTCAACACAACGAGTCGGGAAACAGGTCTGAAAGCATTGGTAAGTAATAAGCGTTCATGTGAGATGAAAGATGCCGGCATTATGTTGTCGGCTCAGGAAAATGGGTCGTGGTGCGTCTATTTTACCGATGGGACCAATTGGCAATGGGATTATCGTCCTACTGTAGAGCGTCAGCCCATTAATGATGGAAAGTGGCATTTCCTTGCTGTGACTCATAATGCCGATAAAGATGAGATGAAGATGTATTACGACGGGCTAAATGTAGCTACTTATTGCACCAATGGGAATAAGTGCTTGGCGACGGGAAATCCTTTATATATAGGAAATCACATCGACGATCAATGGCACAGTTTCGAGGGCCTTTTAGACCGTTTCTCTTTTATCGATCGGGTGAAGAGCGAAGCTGAAATTGCCGATGAATATGAGCAGTTTACAGGAATCAGGCGAGAGGCTCGGCTACCGTATTTTACTCCTGAGATAAATTTGATGGAGTTTAATATTTTCCATGGAGGTCATGAGTTGGGTGAGCAGGTGGGCGTAAATCGCGTCGTAGAGGTGATTAAAAAGTCTCATGCCGATATCATAGGTATGATTGAAACTTACGGAGCCGGGGCCGAAATAGCCGATGCCCTGGGGTATTATTTCTATTTGCGCAGTTCAAATCTCTCGATTATGAGCAAGTATCCCATAGAACAGACCTGGGATATGTTTCAGCCCTTCAACACGTGTGCTGCAACAATCCGTATCAGCGAGACTCAGGTCATCAATTATGTAAATCTGTGGCTCGATTACCGACCCATCACCGACGAGCAAGTGAGGGCGCGATTGTCGGTCGAGGAGATAGAACAGCAAGAGTTGCCCACGCGTTATCGCGAGTTGACGGCCATATTGGGTGATATGCAACCCTTCTTTGACCAGAAAGGGGTGCCTCTCTTTGTCTCGGGTGACTTTAACAGTGGTTCTCATCTGGATTGGACCGAGGAGGCGAAACATCTGTTCGGTGGCTATGTATTGAAATGGCCTACCAGTGTACTGATGGAGAAGAGAGGTTTTAAGGATTCGTATCGAGAACTCCATCCCGATCCTGTGAAAGATCCTTGCCTTACCTGGTCCACCATGTCGAAACTCGACTTGCAATATCGCATCGACTTTATCTATTATATGGGTGATAAAGTGAAAGCCGTTCGTTCTGAAATGCTTGACAAGCATCCGATACGTTTCCCATCGGATCACGCGGCTATGATAACAACTTTCTCTTTTAAGAAATGAATATGATAGGTATGACAAAATATAAGATTTGGGTGATAATAGCTCTCATTGTTTTTCTGGGAAGATCCCATTCTTTTGCCGGTATATTGCCCTATCCCAATCATATAGAGTGGAAGTCGGGCGAATATCGTATGGGGAGGAAAGCTCATCTGTATTGCGATGCGTGTTTCAAGGAAGAGGTACGGCGAGCAATGGATGGCTTGGACAAGGCGGGTTTGTTGTCATACGACTTTTGTGACAAGTCGGGAGCTGATTTTCGTATCTGTTATACCAGTGAGATAAAGCCCGAAGGATATATGCTGGATATAAATTCTGATGGGATAACCATTTGTGCGTCAACTCAATCGGGCGTGTTCTATGCTATCCAGACCCTTAGGCAGGTAGCTCAGGAAGAGGGGGCTTCAATACTGTTCCCGTGCATGGTTGTCTGTGATTATCCGGCATTTGTCTGGCGGGGTTTCCTGTTGGATGAAGCACGTACTTCCAGGAAAAGAGTGAGGTAAAGAAGCTTTTGGATGAAATGGCTGCATTGAAGATGAATGTGTTTCAATGGCACTTGACCGATGATCAGGGTTGGCGTATTGAAATTAAGAAATATCCCTTGCTGACCGCAGTGGGTGGACATAGAGATTCTACTCAGCTCGACTGGTATGAGAGTACCGTATATGATGGTACACCCGTGAGTGGATTCTACACGCAAGACGATATTCGTGAGATTGTAGCTTATGCCGCCGATCGCCACATTACGGTGGTTCCCGAGATTGAATTTCCCGGGCACGCATCGGCTGCTATTGCGGCATATCCCTGGCTGGGATGTAGTCAAGACCCGATATCGGTACCTTGTAGTTATGGAGTATTTTCGGCCGTTTTCAATATAGCCGACAGTCGGGTGCAGACTTTCATCCGGGATGTGTTGGACGAAGTTTCGTCTCTTTTCCCTTCGGCGGTTATTCACATTGGAGGTGATGAGGTGAAATATGATGAGTGGCAAAACTCTCAAGCAATACAACAATTGATGGAGAAGGAACAGCTATCGACTCCGGCCGAGTTACAGATCTGGTTTGCCAATCGACTCTCAAGCTATTTGAGTCGAAAAGGAAAAATCATGATGGGGTGGAACGATATCACCGGCGACAAACTTCATGCGTTTCAACCCGATAGCGAGGTGCAAAGTAAACTCGACCCCGCTAATACGATTGTTCAGTTTTGGACAGGGGATCGCTCGATATTGAAGAAAGCCCTCGAGCGGCGTCTTAAAATTGTGAATACTCTGTGCGAATATACCTATTTGAATTATAACTACGATAAGATTGTTCCAGGGTTGGAGTATGGATACAAACCTATTTCGTTGGAGAAGGCCTATGACTTTAATCCGGTTCCCGAGTGGTTGGAGAGTGATCGGGATTTGATATTGGGCCTTTCGTGTGCCATGTGGGGCGAGTGGATTAACCGACCCGAAACGATGTATAAGATGGTCTATCCTCAGATTGCGGCCTATGCCGAAACGGGATGGACTCTACAAGAGAATAAAAATTTCGACAGATTCCAGCGCTCTTTGAGATTCTTCATCGATCGGTGGCAAGCTGCTCGGTATATACAATAATCTAAAATCTATGTTTCACTAAAAAAAATCAGTTATTATGAAAAAGTTAACTTTACTTTTGGCGTGTGTGATTGCTTCGTTGGCACAAGTGTGGTCACAGGTTACTATCTCTTTGGAAAATTTCCATATTCAAAGAGGCTCGGACATTGTAGTCAAATATAGCAATGGGGCTGGTAATCAGAAAGATTATATCGGTATAGCGCCTCTTGGACAGGCAATTACCGGTATTCCAGGTGGATATACGACTACCTATGCCTATCTCGACAATCCAGGTTCGCAAGAGGGTACATGCACCATTCCGGCCAACAACATGGGAGCTACAGGTGATGGCTATTATTGGGCCGTATATCTGTTGGACGACGGGTATAATGCCGCATCGGACTATATACCTTTTTACTATGGCGATGAGGTTCCTCAGAATGAGAGTCCCGTTTTGTCGGTTGATGAGTGTACCCACGATTATACGACGATTACCTTTACCGATAATGAACTTTGGAGAATGCTTATTAAAGAGATAAGTGTCGATGGTGAGGTTTTAAGTCCCGATGATTATGCGGTTGAGGCGGGAGCACTCTATGTATTGAAAGATTTGACTTCGGCCGGCTCGCTCACGATTACGGCTTGGGATCATCCCGATGCAACGGTTCAATTGAATGCTTCGGCGGTTGAGACCGAACTTCTTGTTGATAACATACGATTCCACAACAATCAACTGGTTATTGCTGGTGCACAGTCTTCGATTCAGTCGGTTGCAGTATATGCGTTGACCGGGGCATTGTTACAGACTTATAAGGTGGCTTCGGAAGAGACTACAATTGATTTGAACTATCTGAATAGTGGGGTTTATGTAGTCATGCTGAAAGGGAATACTACCCCCCAAGCGATTAAGATTATCATAAGACATTAATGTTAACTATATTCTGCCGATAGAAATATCGGCAGAATATAATAATCCCGATTATGAGAAGAACGGTTGTTTCAATCCTGCTAAGTCTTTGTTTCTGCTATACGCTTTGGGGACATTCAGTTCAACCCGAGTTTTCGGTCGCCGGATTTTATCCCCTTGACGGTGTCGGGCGGGAAATCTATTCAATGAATCCATCATGGCTTTTTTACAGAGGTGATATGGTTGGTGCCGAGCAAAAGGAGTTTGATGACTCGAGGTGGACTCTGGTATCGTTGCCCCATAGTATAGATACTTTGCCTACTGAGGCGAGTGGGTGCATCAATTATCAGGGTGTGTGCTGGTATAGAAAACATTTCTCTTCGTCCGACTCATTTGCTGGGAAAAAGCTGTTTCTCTATTTCGAGGCAATTATGGGTGAGGCTCGTGTATGGGTCAACGGCAAATTGTGTGCGACCCATTATGGAGGGTATTTACCTGTAATAGTAGATATTACCGATAAACTGGAGCCCGAGAATGTGATAGCTGTCTATACCGACAACTCGAACTGTCCGCTCTATCCGCCAGGAAAACCTCAGGAGTTTCTCGATTTTACCTATTCGGGCGGGATTTATCGCGATTGTTGGTTGATTGCTCATAACCGGGTGTATATAACCGATGAAAATTATGCTGCAGAAGTAGGTGGGGGAGGACTATTCGTTTCGTACAGTCGGGTTTCCGAGAAGTCGGCCGATGTGAATTTGAAGTTGCAGCTGAGAAATGAGACTTCTCGTATTTTTAGCGGGAAGGTGCTGTTTACGTTGCGAGCTCCGTCGGGTGAAACTGTAGCGCAAAAGAGCTGTCAGGTGCGGCTTTTGTCGGGGCGCTCGGGAAATTGTGAAACATATATCAGGCTCAAGAAACCTTATTTGTGGTCACCATCGTCTCCATCGTTATATCAATTGTATATCGAAGTCAAAGATGAGAACACGGGGGAAACAATAGATGGCTATCGAAAAAAGATAGGCATACGCAGTATTGAGTTTAAAGGGTCGGATGGCTTGTGGGTAAACGGGAAACCTTATCCTCATCCGCTGATGGGCGTGAATCGGCATCAGGATTTTGCCGTAGTGGGCAATGCCATGACCAATAATCTGCATTGGAGAGATGCCATGAAGATAAAAGCTTTGGGACTGGAGGTCGTGCGTAATGCACATTATCCTCAAGATCCAGCATTTATGGATGCTTGTGACGCTTTGGGCCTTTTTGTCATTGAGAATACTCCAGGATGGCAATTTTGGAACGATGAGCCAGTGTTTCAAGATCGTGTTTTCAGCGACATACGAAATATGATTCGTCGGGATCGAAACAGACCGTCGGTTTTCTTGTGGGAACCTATTTTAAATGAGACTTGGTATCCCGAGTCGTTTGTCGATAGTGCCGTGCAAATCGTTGGCGAGGAGTATCCCTATCACTATTCTCATGTAGTATGTGATTCTGAAGCTCGGGGAGCTTCGAAGTTTTCTGTTCGTTATGCTCATCCGGGAAATGGCGATACCGATATTGCGACAAAGGAGTTTGATAGCCGGGTCGCTTACTTTACCCGAGAGTGGGGTGATAATGTTGATGACTGGAATTCTCATAATTCGACGAGTCGTGTGAGGCGGTCGTGGGGTGAAGTGCCTATGTTGGTACAGGCTATGCACTACGCCTTACCTCCCTATATATGCACCAGTTATGATGCGTTATGGCGCACCTCCCGTCAGCATGTAGGTGGATGTTTGTGGCATTCGTTCGATCATCAGAGGGGATATCATCCCGATCCTTTTTATGGAGGATTGACCGATGTATTCAGACAACCCAAATATGCATACTACATGTTTATGGCACAACGTCCGATCGATACTTTGGATATTCAGGCCGATAGTGGCCCAATGGTTTATATTGCGCATGAAATGACGCCTTTCTCACCTGCCGATGTGACAGTGTACAGCAATTGTGATGAGGTAAGGCTGACTGTTTTCAAGGGAGGCAATACTTATAGTTATCACAAAAAGCTACAGAGTGAGGGGATGCCTTCACCAATTATCCGGTTTGAAAAGGTTTATCGGTTTATGGATGACAAGGCGCTTTCTCGCCAAAACCGGCACGATGAGGTATTCTTACTGGCCGAGGGCTTTCAGAATGGAGTAAAGGTGGCTGAGCATAAGCGTATGCCGGCCAGGCGTCCGGCTAAAATCGAACTTCGGTTGGATGATGAGCACATTGCTCCGATAGCCGACGGATCTGATTTAGTTACCGTGATAGCTTCGGTGACCGACGAGCAGGGTACGGTTAAACGACTCAACAATTATCACATACGCTTTTCAATCGAAGGGGAGGGCCGGCTGGTTGCCAATGAGGCAACACATACCAATCCTCGAGCCGTCGAGTGGGGAACAGCACCTGTTTTGGTGCGTACAACCCTGCGCCCCGGAAAGGTAAAGGTGCGTGCAGCTGTTGATTCCCCTGGTTTACAGATGCCTCTACAGGGTGAGTTGGAGTTTGAGGTATTGCCGGCGCTCTATGGGGCTATCTATAATGAAGAAGATCGAGCAGGGGTGAGCGAATTGATCTCTACCGGAGATAGTGGTGAGGAGGTTGAGCAACGTAGCCGTCTTAACCAGGAATTGAAAAGTGTAGAGCTGCAGCAAACAGAATTTGGAGAGTAGATATATAATTAGTAATCAATAAAATAAAATGTATGAAAAAATATTTTTTCTCAATGATTGCCTTAATGGCTTGGATGTACCCCGGTACTGTTATGGCCGATACAGGCGAGGTATGGGTGATGCCTTGTACAGAAATTCTGGATAATTATCAGGACTTCCCGGCCAAGGAATCTAATTTGGTCGTGTTGGGTAAAGGCGAGACCGAGCATGTACAACTTGTCTTATCGACTATACCGAAAGAGAATATTTCTTTTACGTCGTCGTCGGCTCCGGCCGGTATTGATATTAGCTATAGAGTTGTTCGCGAAATCGATACTTTTGACGATGCATTGGTCCCTTTTGATTCTCAGGTAGAAGCGGCAGAGGGTACGACCGTAGTGTGGTTGACGTTTGAGACCGATCGGAATTGCTCGGTAGGAACATATGACTATTTGGTACAAGTCAAGAGTCTGAAAAATAATGTAAAGGTAAATTTCAAGATTCGAGTGGCCGATTATGAGATACCGCTTACCCCGTCAATACCTTCGGAGTTTAGTATCGATTTGGATAATATGCCCGACGGAGGTTCCGACAGGCAAAAGGAACTGTGGACCGAGTTTCTGTTGTCGCGTCGCATAGATCCTTATTATAGTGTAATTGTCGATCGAGGCGCTTGGCGTTGGGAGAATTGTTTCTCGCCTTGGTCCTGGGATGACCCCAGAAGTCAAGCTTTGCTTCAAGACCCGCGTTTCTGTCGTTTTGCGCTTCCTTGTATGCTTGAGGATGAGGAGTTTTTACGCATGTGTAGCGATATGAAGGAGAAAGGAGTTTTTGACCGGTGCTATTTTTATATATGGGATGAGCCTAAGAAAGAGGCTCATTATGCACAAATTGCCGAAGAGTCGTCGCATCTGTTGTCGCTGGAGCCAGGGTCGAAGATGTTGGTTACGGTGTCGAGCTATTTGATTGATGGTGATCACAAATGGAATTACGATTATACATTTGACTTTTTGACACAGTACGTTAAAATTTTACCTGTTGCTGCCGAAGAATACAAAGGTGAAAATGCAAAGGCCGAGGAGTTTAGAAAGATGATTGAGCCTCAGTCAGAGTGGTGGACTTATGTGTGCTGTTATCCCAAAGGCGATCAGCCCAATTTCCTCTTGGAATTAACTCCGTTTCATCATCGAGCCATTATGTGGCGAGTGTGGAAAGAACAGGAGACCGGCTTCTTGTATTGGGGAGTTAATCGTTATCAGTTGAATCCGTTTGCTTTTGATCGTAGTCTCGATGCGGTAGGCGATGGTGCTTTGGTTTTCCCGGGGAGTCTTTTTGGAATAGAGGAGCAGCCTGTCGCTTCGGTTCGCTTGGAGCAATGGAAAGAAGGACAGGAAGATTATGAGCTGTTGAAAATCGTAGAGAAGAAGATTGGCCGAGAGAAAACCGAACGAATATTGAGTCAGGTATATCGTACTCCTACCGACTTTACCAAAAGTTCCGAAGAGATAGAGTCATTTCGTAATAGCTTGATTCAGATTATAGAGAATTATGATCCTTCGACTCAAATCATGATACGGGGTGAGTTGCATGAGGTGGATACCTTGAATGCCTATGTCCCGGGACCGGGTTGTGAATATGCATATATCCGCATCGACGATTTACCTGTTGAGGCCCATGTTTTGAAACTCGATTTGCAAAATCCCTATTCGCAAGTGAAGACATTTTTAGGCAATGATGTTATCGATGGTTTGGAGCGGGTTTCTTCGGCTTGTGATAGATATACCACGGCCGGCTCCGATGCGTATGCCGGTATCAATGGCGATTTCTTTAACATCAGTGGCCACAACGAATATCCACTGGGCGCTCCTCGGGGTGGTTGTGCCTCCGAGGGGGTGATACAGCGAGAACCTCGCAGTATGGCATGGGCTTTTGCCGCGATTGATTATGACAACAAACCGATACTTAACAACATGGAGTTTGAGGGGTCGGTAGTCAGTTTGAAAGCACCTATCGCATCATATAGTTTTAATGATGTGAATATCCCCCGTACCGATTGCTACTCATGCGATATGACTTTTTATAATGAGTTTGCCGGTGGCTATACTCGTATGGATGAGAATGCCGATATTGGTGATAAACTAAAGACCGAGGTGTTCTTCAAATTGTCCGATGGCCAGAGTTGGGGGATAAATTCACCTAAGACTTGTATAGTGACTCGAATTATTCGTGATACACAGGGGCATAATGCATTGGAACCGGGAGAGTCGGCTTTGTCGGGGATTGATGACGCAAAGGCTTTTCTGGACAACTTGACTGTGGGACAGAAATTGAAAATCAATATGTCTATTAAGACAGCCGATGGAGAGGCTCCCCTGATTAAGGAGATGGTGGGTGGTAACTCGTTGTTGATGAAGAATGGGGTAATTATGGATTGTAATTTCAATGACTCGTATAACAATGTGTTATATCCGCGAACTGGAATTGGTTGTTCATCCGACGGTCGTTGGTTATACCTGATTGCTATCGACGGGCGACAGTCTCATTCGAGAGGCGTGTACTCCGATGAGATGTGTGATATTTTGCGGGCCTTGGGGGCCTCGGATGTAATAGGCTTGGACGGAGGCGGTTCTACCGGTATGGTGGTTAATCATGCGGTAGTCAACAAGCCGAGTGATGGACAAGAGCGTGCGGTTACCAATGGCTGGCTTTTGAGAACTACGGCGCCTGCCGATGACAAAATTGCCCGATTGTCCTTTAATTATTGGAATAAAGCGCAAATTGAGGCTCGGGAGATTCCTTTGTCGGTTTTGGGGTATAACCAGTACGATGTCCTTGTGGACTCTGAACTATCTCCGGTTTCTTTGAGTTGTACTCCCGGTCTGGGACATATCGAAGGTGAAACTTTGTTGCTTGATGGCCCTGAGAAGAGTGGAACGGTAACTGCCAAATATGAAGGGTTGACGGTCTCTCGTTACTTGAATTTCGGAGATCCATCGGGAATAGAGTCTATAGCAGAGGTTAACGTTCCATTCAAATTTTATCGTAATCCAGGAACGAACCTCTTCTATATTGAGGCAAGCGGCGATGGGGGTACCCGAATGAGTTACGGCCTGTACGCAACAAGTGGTGGTTGCATACGGCAGGGCGAAGCCGATATCATAGGCTCATATTGTTTCGATTTTTCCGATTTGACCCCTGGCGTCTATCTCTTGAGAATATGCATGGGGAATGACTGTCATACGATTAAATTGATTATTGGGTAATTTGTGTAATGGAGTTTGAAAGCCTTTCGGTTCGGCCTATCGGGCAGAATACAAAGACTTTTGTAACTCCATACATTCATCTTCATTATGCAAATTCAATAATATATATGTTTCGTCAATTTGTTATCCTCATTATGGTTGGTCTATGGTCCGTTTGGGCGCAAGCTGATGTCCCTGCGGCTCATTGGATTACGGCTTTTGAGAACCAGAGTGCCACGAATACATGGCTTTGTTTTCGGCGGGATATTCGACTGGATACTCTCCCTCGGGGAAGTGTGAACCTTAAGATTGCCGCCGACAGCAAATATTGGATGTGGATAAATGGGACATTGGCCGTTTTTGAGGGGGCAGTAAAGCGAGGTCCTACTCCCGAAGATACCTATTATGATACGGTTGATATCTCTTCTTTTCTGCAGGAGGGGAACAATACGATAGCGATTTTGCTGTGGTACTTTGGGAAGGAGGGATTCTCATATCAGCCCAGCGGTAAGGCGGGCCTTTTTGTCGAGAGCCTTTCTCCGACATTCTCCTTATGTAGCGACAAACGGTGGTTGGCAACGGTCCATGCCGGTTATTATACACCGGCTGGACCCCAGCCAAATTTTCGATTGCCCGAGTCCAATATCGGGTATGATGCTCGTCGTTTCTCCGAACGGTGGATTTCAATGCCGGTCGATTCCCTTTCTTCTTGGCCAGCGGCTGTGGAGGTTGGACTATTGGGATGCAAACCTTGGAATAAACTGTACCCTCGAGTAATACCATTGTGGAAAGACTATGGGCTTCGAGCATATGACCGTCAGGAGTGGCATCGGGGCATCGACAGAGATACACTTGTGTGTTATTTACCCTATAACATGCAGGTAACTCCAGCTTTTGAATTGGAGTCACAAGGCGGTGATACAATAGGTATGTGTACCGATAATTATCGAGGAGGAGGCGCGAATAATCTTCGGGCCGAGTATGTGACGAGGAGTGGTGTTCAGCAGTATGAGAGTTTGGGATGGATAAACGGACATGAGGTCTATTATATTTTGCCTAAAGGTGTTACTCTTGCACGGGCTCTGTATCGAGAGAGTTCATATGATACCTCGTTTGCCGGTTCGTTCAGTTGTAACGACGATTTTTATAACCGACTTTGGACAAAGGCACAGCGTACACTTCTGGTGACCATGCGCGATACATACATGGATTGTCCCGATCGGGAGAGGGCACAATGGTGGGGCGACGAGGTCATCGAATCGGGTGAGTCGTTTTATGCCCTTTGTCCTCGGTCGCATTTACTCATCAAGAAAGGCATGTATGAACTGATGCGGTGGCAAAGGCCCGATGGTACGATTTTTTCGCCAGTACCTGCATCGAATTACCAGACGGAGCTCCCGGGACAAATGTTGGCCAGTGTAGGATACTATGGTTTCTGGAACTATTTCCTTCATACGGGCGACACGGCAACCATTGCCGATTTGTATGATGCGGTAAAACGGTATTTGGAGGTCTGGGAATACAATGCAAATGGTACTGTCAAATTCCGTAGTGGCGAATGGACTTGGGGCGATTGGGGAACGAATGTCGATATACAGGGACTATTCAATGCCTGGTATTACTTGGCGTTGGATGGAGTCTCGCGTATGGCCGACCTCCTTGATAAACGGGAGGATGCTATTGAATTGCGTCGCCAAATGGTGTCGCTGAAGGAGTCGTTCAACCGAGTGTTCTGGTGTGGCGATGCATATCGGGCCAATCGGTTGCTCCCCGATCCCGATGATCGGCTTCAGGCATTGGCTGTTGTTTCGGGTTTGGCCGATGAATCGAAATACGATGCTATTCGGGAACTGCTCGGGCGGTATGAATATGCCAGCCCATATATGGAAAAATATGTCTTGGAGGCATTATTTGATATGGGTTGTCCGCACGAAGCCTTGGCCCGGATGAAGAAACGATTTGGCAAGATGGTCGATCATCCTCGTCTCACTACCCTTTTTGAAGGATGGGGTATAGGACCTGAAGGATTTGGCGGCGGTACATATAATCATGCCTGGAGTGGTGGCGGTCTTACTCTTTTGTCTCAAAAGGTGTGTGGAATATCTCCGATAGAAGCGGGCTATAAAGCCTTTCGGGTTACGCCTCAAATGGGACCGCTTGTCCATGCCGAGGCTTCATTATTGAGTGTCCGAGGTCGAATATCGGTTGACTTGACTCGTTCGGGCCATAAACTGGATATGCTCTTAACGGTTCCTGCAGATACTCGGGCCATAATTCCGATAGCAGATAATGTCTGTCGGGTGAAGTTGAATGGACGATTGGTCTTCAAGGATAAGAAGCCATATCCTGGACAGGGGTGTGAATTTAATACTTCGGAAGGAGTTTCTCTTGCCGTGTCGAGCGGTGTGTGGAGAATAGCATTTTCTTATTAAGTCGTGTAGAGTAGGTTTTCAATAGGAGGCCCTATGATTCTTCATCCACAAAGAATCATAGGGCCGTTTGTGTATATAGGCTATATCGGAGATCTTGTGTTTACTCCTGACTTACCTTTTTCATCTTCACCTCGTAGAGGTCGCTGCGGCGGTCCTTGAGGTTGCGCACGCTGCCGTAGGTGTGGAGCTCGTTGAGCAGGTCGAGGTCGACATCGGAGATGAGAATCATCTCGGTGTTGGGGGTAGCCTCGGCGCGGCGTCCATCGGTGGGGAAGGCGAAGTCGCAGGGGGTGAAGACTCCCGATTGGGCATACTGGATGTCCATGTTGTGCACCTTGGGCAGGTTGCCCACGCTACCGGCAATGACCACGAAGCACTCGTTTTCGATGGCCCGAGCCTGAGCGCAGACCCGTACGCGCGAGTAGGCATTCTGCGTGTCGGTGAGGAAGGGGACGAAGAGTATCTGCATGCCTTCGCCGGCCATGATGCGCGACAGTTCGGGGAACTCGACATCGTAGCAGATGAGCACGCCTATCTTGGCGCAGTCGGTCTCGAAGGTGCGGATGGCTTTGCCGCCGTTCAATCCCCAGCACTTCATCTCGTCGGGGGTGACGTGCAGCTTTTCGTACATCTCGTAGGTACCGTCGCGACGGCACAGGTAGCCGATGTTGTAGAGCAATCCGTCCTCTTTGATGAGGGGCATGCTGCCGGTGATGATGTTGATGTTGTAGCGGATGGCCAGGTTGATGAACCGCTCGCGTATCTCGTCGGTGTACTGGGCCAGACCGCGGATGGCCTCCGACTCGCTCTCGTCGTTGAAGCGGGCCATGAGGGGGGCGTTGAAGTACTCGGGGAAGAGAACGAAGTCGCTTTGGTAGCTGCTTACCGAATCGACGAAAAACTCGACTTGCTCGAAGAGGTCGTCGAGTGTTTTGTAGCTACGCATCTGCCATTGCACGAGTCCCACCCGCACGGTTGTCTTGGGCGAGATATACTCTTCGGTAGGTTCCTGATAGTAGATGTTGTCCCACTGGAGCAGGCAGGCGAAGTGTTTCGACTCCTCGTCGTTGGGCAGGTAGTTGCGCATCACCTTGCGCACGTGGAAGTCGTTGGAGAGCTGGAAGAGCAGTACCGGGTCGAATATTTCGCGCTTGCGCACCTTGTCGATATACTCTTTGGGGCGCATGTGGTCGGCATACTTGTGGTAGTTGGGCAGCCGGCCGCCGAACATGATGGCCTTGAGGTTGAGTTTTTCGCACAGCTCCTTGCGGTATTCATACATACGGCGGGCGAGCCGCAGGCCGCGGTAGTCGGGGTGCACGAATACCTCGATGCCGTAGAGGATGTTACCCTTGCGGGTATGGGTGTTGAAGGTTTCGTTGCCGGTCACCTGAGCATAGGTGTGGTCGTTTTTCACGTCGTTGTAATTGACGATAATCGAGAGGGCGCATCCCACGATTTTGCCATCGACCACGGTCACGATCTGCCCTTCGGGGAAGATGCGGATGAGTTTGTCTATCTGTTCGGGGGTCCAGAACACGTCGCTGCCGTCGGCATAGACCCGGGTGAACGAGCTGGCTAACTGGTCGTAGTCTTCGCGTTGCAGATTACGAATCTCGACTTTATTGATTTCTTTGGGTTTCATAGTTTCGTTGTTTGTTTCGTCGTGCAAAATTACCGCTTTTTTACCGGCGTTGTCTGTTTGTCACCCTGTTTTCTTATCGCGAATGGAAAAATATGATTAAATTTGTCGGTAGCCGATTGAAGACTTTAAGCTAATAACTAAAAAATAGTAAGAATGAAAAGGATTGTCATTGTTTTAACTGCACTTTTTGCCACCATTAGCATGATGGCACAAGAACATCTGTCGTTCAAAGGTATTCCTATTGAGGGAAGCATGACCGAATTTTGCCAAAAGCTCAAAGCCAAAGGCTTTACCTCTATTGGTCAAGAAAACAACGTCACGTTGTTTACAGGTGATTTTACCGGTCGCGAAGCAACGGTAGGTGTGACTGCGACAGACGATGGGCAAAATGTTTTTGCGGTAGTCGTTCTATTTGACCCGAGTGGAGAATGGAATACTCTCGTTAACACCTATGACTACTATAAAGATTTATATACTCGTAAATATGGAGAGCCGGCTGCTTCAACGGAAAAGAATCCATCCCTGTTAGATTCTAATTCATTTTTAATGAGGGAAGTTCATGAAGGAACCGTTGTATATGTTAGTGCATGGGAAGTAACAGGAGGGGATATACAACTTTCGATTGAAAAGTCTTCAGGGCTTTATGAAGGTATGGTAATGATTCGCTATCGCGATTCTCAAAATGTAGAAGCTAAAATTAAAAGAGATTTGGAGGATATTTAAACCCTTAGAGAATGAAATAATCTCTAACCCCGACATGATAGAATGACTTGAAACGGTAATAGCGATTCTTGGGTCCAACGGAAAAGAATCCATATTACCGTTTTTTGTAACTTTACAATTTATATGAGTTGTTGGGCGGGAGTAAACCGCATATCGCAGAATTTGCGACTGTTGCCAAGTCATTACCTCTTACTCTTTGAAAAGAACTCATAAGCAGCTTATCCCTAATTTATTTCTATTTTTATATCGGATTTCCGGAAAAAAAACGGAGTTGGGTGCAACCTGCGGGGTGCGGGTTTACGTCTAACGGGTGAATTTCCGGAAAGAGAGATGATTGAAAAACGAAAAACAAATTAAAAACAGATATGAAGATGAAACGATTGGTAATGACAGCGCTTCTTTCACTCGTGTTGTGGACGGGCGCAACAGTGACTGCGCAGGCCGGGAATCCCCCCCCAACAAAAAAACAGGCTACCGCCGAGGTGGCCGATAGCGATACGCTCGATGGTATGACCGGGAGCGAAGCCTACCGGTTGCGCATGGCCGAGCTTCAACTGGAACGGGACAGGACATTTTATACTACAGAGGCCGATGCCGAGGATATTCTCGATGCGATTGTCCCAGTGTTGGGCATAACCGTTCCCTTCCTGTTTGCCTTCCTGATTATCTTCTTCTTTATCTACTACCGCAACAAGAAGCAGAAGGCCCACTATCAGGTTATCGAGAAGGCCATCGAGGCCGGGCGTGAGTTGCCCGACGGATTTTTCGAGTCGCCCCGGTCGCGGCAGGCTCGCCCCGACAAGCTGGTGATCCTCAACCAGGGTCTGGTATTCCTGGGCATCGGTTTGGGCCTTGCCATCTGGAGCATTGTGATGTGGAGTATCAACGGCACCGAAGAGTCCGGCGGTGGCGTGGGAGTCTTCCTGCTGGGTCTGGCGGCCATCTTTATTCTGGTGGGTGCGGGCAAACTGATACTCTATCGGGTATCGTCGCGCCCCGAGAACGATCACACCGATAATCAACCCGAATAACCGGCCTCGACACGATGGAGAAGACCGAGGATATGATGTGGGTGGCACGTTGCGCCCTGCTGGACGACCGCAAGGCTTTTGCCTCGCTGGTCGATAAATACCAGGGGCGGGTGAAGCGCTTCTTTCTGAGCCTCACCGGTGGCGACGAATCGCTCAGCGATGACCTGGCGCAGGAGACCTTCATCAAGGTCTATTACCACCTGCGCAGCTACAAGGGTCTCTCCTCGTTCTCGACCTGGCTCTTCAGGGTGGCCTACAACCTCTACTACGACGAGTTGCGCAAGCGGGGCGACCGCTACTTCGAGCCTCTGGACGAGGCGGCGGCGATACCCCAGTCGCCCGAGCCAGTAGACCGTCGGCTCGACATGACCCAGGCTCTGTCGATACTGCGTCCCGCGGAATCGACGGTCGGTAAC
>ERZ780067.206-NODE-206-length-28910-cov-4.96084_pt1 | contig 28910 bp, 17 predicted proteins | sample MGYA00511841_ERZ780067 | MGnify/ENA primary metagenome ERZ780067 (study PRJEB29588, sample SAMEA2143295) | human gut metagenome | biome: human gut; feature: human-associated habitat; material: faeces | place: Denmark | collected 2008/2010 ... | reverse complement strand
CCCAGATGACGCGTCGGCGGTTCAGTTCCAATGCCTGCAGGGTGAGCAGGCGGATGGGAGCCTTGGTTATCATGCGGGCGCGTCCGTCAAGATGTGCAAACTCTTCATCGGGGATGCCGAAGGGACGGACTGGAAAGTCTGGGGCTTCGCTACCGTGCAGGGAGTTTGTGCGGCATTGTCCGGGATGGCTGTCCAGCAGCAGGCAGTTGGGATGTTCGAAGTCACCGGAAACCGCTTCCTGGGGTGTCATCCGGCGTATGCGTTCCTTTTCGGGATTGCCGAGATGCTCGCCGATGTATAGTGTGTAGTGGGAGTACCCGTATTCCAGCATGCGGGCGGCAATGGTGGCCGGGGTATGTTCGCGGTCGGTGAGGATGCCTATTTTGGGGGCACGCTCTATGAGGGCACGGTCGAACTCCTGCCAGGGGCGTCCTGTCAGGGAGACGGTGCGCATGTCGTCATACGGCATGACGAGGCGGTGTGCCAATGTCTGCAAGGAATTGAAAGCGGGATAGAGCAGAATGTCTGCCCCGGGAAGCTTGCGCTTTATGGTATTGGCAAAACCGAAGAACAACGGGTCGCCGGAAGCGAATACAATGATGGAGTCGTCCGTCGCCGTCTCTTCGAAGCGGGCAAATATTTTTTCATAACGGGAAAAGACGCGGTCCAGCGGTACGGTGATGGAAATCCATTCGGCCCCGGCAGGCAGCAGAGGACCGACAATCTCCTTATGCCGTATGCCACCGGAGAAAACCTTCCCCTTCCGTATCTGCGCCAGTGCTTCCGGTGGAAAGAAGGGGGAACGGTTGTCATCCATTCCTATGATTATAAATCTGTGTTTCATTCAACGGGTAATCTTATGAAAATATCAAGTAATGTAAAGGGGCATAACAAGTAATGTTATCGGTCGTAACAAGTAATGTTATGGAATGTCTCTTTTCACTTACACATCCCTGCCCGGGCGCAACTGCTCCGCATCGTTGTAGCACAACACGGAGTTCACCAGCGTGGCAGCCAAGTTGCTGCCTCCCTTACGTCCTTCTACGATAATCTTGGGTATTTCCGTAAAGGGTTTCACCATGTGTTTGGACTCTTGCACATGCACAAAGCCTACCGGTGCGGCAACAATGCCCGCCGGATGTGCCTTGCCCTTACGTATCAGGTCGCAGAGTTCCATAAGTGCCGTAGGTGCATTGCCGAATACAAAGAAAGCATCGGGATGCTCCTCCACAGCCAGGCGGATGCCTGCCTGGGTACGGGTGATGCCTTTCTCTGCAGCCATCGTCGCCGTGTGCGGGTCGCCGAGGTAACATTTCACCTCTATGCCCAGCCGCTGCAAAGCTCCTTTGCGGATACCGCTGGCTGCCATCGTGACGTCTGTGACAATCGTCTTGATTCCGCCTTTCTCGATGGCTTGATACAAGGAAGCCACGGCACCTTCGTCCGTATGCAGCAGATGCTCCATTTCAAAATCGGCGGTGGTATGTATGGCATGGAGTAAAGCCCATTTATGGTCGAGGGGAATATGCTTGTTCTTCAGTTCCTTTTCGATGGTACGGAAACTACGAATCATGATGTCTTGCCCGATGCCCGTGGCTTCGGTATTCGTGTCCCGGTAATAGCCGCGCGGAGTGATGAAGGCTCCGTTCCATTCGTAGGACTGTGAGTTGCCTATCAATACGACTGTAAACATATCCACCTCTTCGGGATTGAAATCTCCCAGCGTGGTGATGTGTACCGCTTGTTCCGGGCGTCCTGCCTGGCGTACATATCCCACGGGCGTTTCCGGTGAGCGTCCTTCCTGCAGAAAGAGTTCTTTCAAGCGGTAAAGCTGCCAGTAGCGTCCTTCACTTTTGGGGTTGTAGACTGCCGTCACGAAGTCGGCGGCAGCGGCTGCGATGATACGCCTTTCAATACGCTCCCAGGGAGTCATCAGGTCTGAAAGGGAGATGACACAGAAGTCATGTCCTACGGGAGCTCCCAGCAGTGAGGCTGCCTTTTGGAAAGCGCTGATGCCCGGCAGCGAAATGATTTCCACGTCGCTGTTCCTTTCCCGCTTCATCTCGTAGACAAGCGGCGTCATACCATAAATGCCCGCATCCCCGGAACTGATGACGCAGACCGTCTTTCCCTGCTCTCCCTGCTCCAAAGCCTGCTCGGCACGGGCGCGCTCACGCTTCATGCCGGTATCTATACATGCTGTTGAGGGGTGGAGATAAGGGATTACAAATTGGAAATAATACTTATATCCCACCACTACATCTGATTCTTGCAAAGCGGAAATTACGGCGGGAGTTATATCCGATTCATTGCCCGGTCCGATGCCGGCAACAATTATTTTGGGGTGTTTCATATCCATATGTTCTATTGGCATACAAAGATAGAACTTATATTTGATGAAACCGAAAAAACTCTGTGTTAATCCGCGTAATCTGTGGTGAATCCTTATTGTCTAAACCTGTAAGTGCCGGTATTCGCTCGGAGTATAGCCTACGTTCTTCTTGAACACGCGGTTGAAGTGCTGCGAATACTGGTATCCCAGCTCATAGGCAATCTGGCTGACTGTCTTCCCGCTTCCTATAATCATTTCTTTGGCCAGGTCGATGATTTTGTTCTGGATATATTCCTGCGCTGTCTTTCCGGTTTCCTTCTTCACCAAATCTCCGAAATAGTTGGAGGAGAGGAACACTTTGTCTGCGAAGTATTTCACGGAAGGCAGTCCTTCGGTCTGCGGTTTGTCGCTCTGGAAATAGTCGTCTATCAGTGCTTCGAATTTCATCAGGATATCTTTGTTGGCTGCCGAGCGGGTGATGAACTGGCGTTCGTAGAAACGCATGCAGTAGTCCAGCAGCAGTTCGATGTTGCGTGCAATCAGACCCTTGCTGTGCTTGTCGATGGGGCGTTGGATTTCCATCTTAATCTTCTTCAGACAGTCGAGGAAGATTTCTTTCTCGTCTTCGGACAAATGCAGTGCCTCGGTAGAGGAATAGGAAAAGAAGGAATACTGCTTTATTCCCTGTCCCAGCGAGGTGCCTTTTATCAAGTCGGGGTGGAACAGCAGGCCGGAGGCGCTGGGCTGCATACCTTCCAGCATGTTGACCTCGGTCACCTGGCCCGGGGCGAAGCTGGTTACCGTGCCTTCCTGGTAATCGTAATACTGTTTTCCATAGCGTATGTCTCCGCATTTGGTGTTTTTGAGGAAAAGGGCGTATACGCCATAGTTCAAGGTGAAATGCCTGGGATATCCGGTGGCTTCGGACAAATCGACTACGCTGACCAGCGGATGCAGGGTTTCGAGACCGAACATCTTGTTGTATTGGTCTACAGCATTGAGCTTGATTACTTCTTCCATAAACGTTCCTGTTAGTTTTGTACAAATGTAGAGAATAATCCGGAAAGTTCCATATTGCAGGAGGAGGAATCCGTAATATGGTTACAAATGTCCGTAATCTGTGTACATTGAAAAGAGCTACACCCTTTGTCCGGAATGGTGTAGCCATCCGGAGCAAAGGGTGTAGCCTTGGTATGTAAAAGGTGTAGCCCTTTTACGCTTGCTGGTTATCAATCTTTTAGCATGGCTTTGATGTGTTCCATATAGAGCTGGCGGATGGCTTTGTTTTCGCCCAGTCCCTGCATGCGTACATTCACTTGATAGCCTTGCTTTTCAAGTTCCGTCTTCCACACGCCGGCAATATCTTCCTTGGTATGGTTGCCGCATACCAACAGCAACGGAACCAATGTCACGCTCTTGGGGCGTGTCTCTTTCAGTTGCAGCAGGGTTGCGTCCAGGGTAGGATATCCTTCAATGGTGCTGACGTGGAAGTTCTTCAGTCCATGGGCTTTCATCATGAAGTCGAGCATGGCGTAAGTAGCCGTGCTGGGTAGCTGGTTGCCGTGCCCCACATAGACAATGTCTTCTTTCTTTTCCGGCTGTTCGGCGGTCAGTATACCGATTACCTTCTCGCAGTCTTCGACGGAGTAGAGCAGGGGATTTCCCACTTTTATCTCCTTGAAGAAGGGACGGAGCTTGTCTGCATCCCTGCGGACGGAGGTCATCTCACTGCCTTCTATCAAGGTGGTGCTCTGGACGTAGATGGTCTGGTAGCCTTCGGCGCGAAGTTTCAGCAGTGCATCCGTAGGGCTGTCTTTGTACACACCCTCCTTGGCAAGTCTTTTTCGTACAATCGGCGAGATGTATGCTTCGCGCACTGTAAACTGCGGAAAGGCTTCTTGTGCCTCACGGGTCACGACGTCGAGCGTCAAGGCACGTGTCTGAGGGTCCGAACTGCCATAATGGGTGATGAGCAGAGCCGCCTTCTCCTCTTGTTGTGCGGAGGAGAAGAGGCTGATGCCGAGTAAATAGAGAGTGATGAAAAAATGTTTCATAATTGTTGTTGTTTCTAAAAGCGTTATGGAGAAATTATTTTAGTCTGAGTGCCAGGCTGACTACTACCGAACGTCCCGGGGAATACAAGGCGAAGTTCTTGTTCAGCGGGCGGTTGTCCTTCTTGTTGAAGATATTGTCTATGCCGATGCCCGGTTCGATGACAAAGTTGCGGAAGCCGTCGAAGGTATGGCGGGTATTGAGGTTCCAGATGCCGTAGCCCGGAGCATTGCCGTCCGCGTCACCCGGATAATAGACTTTGCTTTGCAGACGACCGTTCAAGTTGAGGTTCAAGGTATAGTCGCTCCAGCTGTGTGTATAGTTTCCGGTGATGGTGGCTGTATGGCGTATGCTGCGTTCGATGTTTTGCCATTCGCCTCCTTCGTTCAGACCGCGTCCATAGGCGTAGGTATAGTTTCCGGCCAGGGTGAAGCCCGGGAACAGATTGCCGTTCAAGTTCACTTCAAAGCCTTTGACGGTAGCTTTCTCGAAATTGAAGTAGTTCTTGACACTTAGGTTTTTCGTGGATGAAAGGTCACCGATTTCGGGGAACTCTTCACGCAACTGGTTCTGCTCTGCTTCCGGTAGGTCCTCGAATTTAGTGGATTTGGAAGTTACCATGTTCTTTACATAGTTCAGATAGCCGGTGACGGAAGCACTGAAACGGTTGGTGCGGTATTCCATGTTGATGGAGTAATAGTTGCTGCGTTCGGGGTCGAGGTTCTCGTCACCCAATGAGATGGTGGCTCGTGTACCCATTGTCTTCTTGAACATGTGGTAGTAGAGCTCGTCAATTCCCGGAGCGCGGAATCCGGCAGCATAGGTGGCACGTACATTGAAGTTGCCTATGTTGTACATGGCTGCCACTTTGGGGGTGAAGCGTCCGCCCGTCTGTTCGTGATGGTCGTAGCGTACACCCACAACACCGGTCAGATGGTTCCATAGCTTCACTTCATGCTGGCCGTAGGCTGATGTCGTATAGACACTTTTGTCCAAATCGGAGTCGGGACGGCGGAGTACTTCACGGCGATAGTCTACACCGAACACCGTAGTGCTGTTGGTTGTAAAACCGAAGATACCTTTCAACTCGGCATCATGGAATTTCTGAAGCTTGGTAAGCGCATACTGTCCGGGCAGGTATCCGCTGTTTTCTATCAGGTATTTGTAGCGTGATGCGTAATTGTTTCCTGAATAGTCGAACTGGATAACGTTGCGTTTACTCAGTTTGTATTTGGCGCCTGCCCCCCAGTTGTAACCTTCGTAGGTAGTGTTGTACTTGCTTCCGCCGGTGATATCCTCGCGTTCTACCGGACGTTCGAGTCCGCGGTTATAGTATCCACCGTTGGCATAGAAGGAAAGCTGGTCCGTAGCATCATAGGTAAACTTCTGCGAAAAGTTATTCGAGCTGTAGCCCAGGGAGAGCGGGGCAATCGTTTCGATGATGTCTTCTCCATCTTCTGTCAGATGGCTGTTTTGCCAACCGTCGGAGTGGTCGTATTTATAGGAAGTGTAGGACCCTATTTTTCCTTGGGCGATGTCCAGATTCAAGCCTTGGGAGAATTGATTCTTTCTCGTATAGCTGCTATTGCTGCTGAAGGCTACCACATCTTTAGGCTCGTTGGTAATGATATTGATTACACCGCCGATGGCATCCGAACCATAAAGGGAAGAAGCGGCTCCGTTCAGTACCTCGATGCGTTTGACGCGGGTCATGTCTATTTGGTTGAGGTCGATGTTACCGGTAATGTCTCCCGTGACCTTGCGTCCGTTGACCAATATCAGCACGTGCTTGTTGGAGAGTCCGTTCATCATCAGATAGGACCCCATTGCGTTCGGACGGAAGGAGAGCGAGGGTACCATCATGGTCAAGGCCTGCTGGAAGTCGGTGATACCGGCACGCTTTATCTCGTTGGCAGTGATAACCGATACCGGAGACGGAGTGTTCTTCAGTCGCTGATGTGTACCCGTACCCGTTACTACGACCGGGTTCAACTCGTGAGTTTTCTTGGTCATATCGTCGCTGTCACCTTTTTCTGCTTGTGCATAGGCACCGGTGGCGATGATTCCTCCCATAAGGAGAACTGTGAGAAGTCTTTTCTTTATCATATATTGTTTTATTTTATATAACGCTGCAAAGGTACATACCATTATCGGAGGGTGAAATACTTAATAGTTGTTATACTGCGATGGCCAAATAGCTATTAATAGGTACTGTATTCCCTTATTCCGGCACATAGATAATCTCTCCATTTTCAAGCTGATAGGCAACTCCCACTTTCTTTCCTCTTTTACCGGAGGTCTTTGGGTCTTCGCTGGGAGTGTATTTCTTGATTTCCTGCCCTTCTTTGGTAATGATTTCCATATTTTCCTTTCCGGGATTCTTCACCATGGTGAAGTCTTCTTTGGAAAACATCTCCGTCATATTGAAGCGGGAGACGAGAGCCACCATCAAGGCTACGGCAAAGACCATTGCTACGTCAAAAAGATTGGCTACCGTACCCATGGGGTCGGAGTCCGAATCGCTGTGCAGTAATCTGTTTCTCTTACTCTTCATTGTTTTCGTATCGTTAGTCCGTTATTCCTTTTCGGCCGTTTGGCGGCTTATCACTTTGTACAGATATTCCAAGTCGTTCATTTCGCGGGCATACCAGCGTTGTTTCACTTGCAGGGTGATGATGCCGACAGCAGCAATGACCAGTCCTACCACTGTAGTGGCAAAAGCCACCTGCATATTGTAGGCCATGGAGGAGATGTCTCCTTGTGCCAAACCTACCAGTGCGGGACCCATCGGGATGAGGGTACCCATCAGTCCCAACATAGGACCCAGCTTGATGAAAGTACGCGAACGTCCCAACTCCTTCTCGGCTTCCACTTCATAATTGGCAAGCAGGTGTTCGCAGTAGGCGTCGTCGTCCCGGTGTGCGGACAGTTTGGACAAGCTGCGGAGGAGAGGGGAGTTACCTGCCGACGGGAGTTGCTGCAGCAGTCCGTCTATATTCTCTGGGGTGATGTTCTCCAGTGTTTCAGCGAATTGCTTCTGTAATTTCATCCGTTGATAGAACTCCCCGAAGAAACCTCCCGCAAGGAGAATGGCACGTAGAAAGAGTAGCAGCAGCAGGACTATGACGGGAACCAGCAGCCCGTTCGAAATCCAGAACAGTGTGTTTGAGATTGTTTCCATATATCTTTTTAGTTTTTAATTCTTTAATTCGTTTCAATAGCCCGTGGCAATGATGCTCAATATAACAATGAAAATATTGACAATGAACAATACTTCCAAGCGCAGCGGCTTGTCACCGATAGCATATCGCAGCAAACGGCTACCGGCACCGACTGCAAGGAAAGTAACACCGGCTGCTATCCATGAGAGACTGCCGAAATCAAGACCGGGAAAAGAGAAAAGCAGTAGCGCCAGGACGTAGCAGATTACTCCGCCTATCAGTATGCCGGGGTATAGCTTCAGCAAGAGGGTGACCGCTTGTTTGAAGGCCGTGTTGCGGGTACGCATTTCTGCGAAACAGTCGAAACAGAAAGCTATCATTACGGCAGCTTCCAGGGTGACACATACCGACAAGTTCAACATCTGCGGGCGGGAAGCAAAAAAAGATGCCACCACGGTCTTGGACTGTTCCGTCATCCACGGAGTCACCAGCCACGCAAAAAAGGCACAGCCTGCGGCAACCGTCCACATTCCCCAGCGGGGATAGAACCCCACCTTCAATAGAAAATTGAGGGCGATGAATAGGGCTAACAGATGAATGACGTATTCCATAATACTCTGTTTCTTATTCTTTTTTCCTTCTCTTCAACAGTACGACCAATCCGATGAAGCCTATGATGACAAGAGTGCCTGCAATCACTCCGTTCACTCTGTTCTTACGTACCGTTTGTTCGGAAGCCAGTTTGTGTTCTTTCAGTACGACATTCTTGTCATTGGTTACGGATGCTTCGTGTACCTCCTGCATGTTTCGGGTATAGGTCTGCTTCTCACTATTGTTCAACCGGTCGGCAACGAACGATTGGAGCCTGGTATTGTCACAAACGAACTCTGTGCAGGCGGCACCCTTCTCGCGTGTGATTTGTGCATGCAAGGAGGCGGTGGTTTTCAGTTGCTCATCAGATGCTTTCCAGTAACCTTTGCGGGCACTTTCCAGCATGACGGCTGTCATGGCCTGGAATGCGGCGGGATTGACACGGAGGAAGTATTCGTGAATGCCCAGCTTATTCTCATCCTTTATATATATTCTATATAAGTCATTGAACAGTTCCTTGTCTATGGCCGACGGACGCATAACGTGCCAGCCGAAGATGTTGCGGAAGATTTCGCCGAACATCTGCGCCGAACCTTCCCCGCCTTTCATCCGCTCTTGTATAAAGGTAGGGTTCAAGACGGTGGAACGTGTCTCTACGGCAATGGCCTCTTTGGCATCCTGCATGCGGCGGTTGGTCCGGTTGCGGTAGTCTGCCATATAGGCATCCGGTTCCTTGCCGGTCACGGTTTTGACGGTGAGCGAGAGTCCGCCCGTAAATTCATATACATGGTCCAGAGAGATGGGGCCCCATGTGTTACTTTGACGGGGCTGGATGACAACATCCGTTTCGGACAGTGCTGAGGCAAACAAACCTTCCTGGACGTCTCCCCAATTTTCGTCGTCCCCATAAGAGGCACCCATATTGTTGAGATATCCTTCCGCTATTTCCTTTTCGCTTTCCCACGAACCGCTGTGCTCGGTATAGGCCATCATACCGGTACTGTATCCGCTGTTGACCGGTCCGAATACACGCATCACAGACATTTCACGGGCACGTTTGGGGGAAGTTCCCTTTTCTACCAGTAATTTTTCCTGCAACAATGTACCTGATGCCACGTAGTTGGAATAGGTCTCATTCCCGGCTTCCGATGCTAGACGTATGGCATCGGTCAGTAGTTTCAGGCGGGAACCGGCGATGTCGCGCAGTTGCCCGGAGACTTGCACCAGCACATTGATGCGCGGACGTCCCAGTTCTTCGCTGGGCACCAGTTTCAAGTCGACCACTCTGCCTTGGTCATCGCGTACGGGTTCTACTCCCAACATCCAGAATACTTGAGCGAGTGTGGCTCCTTCCGTATTGATGAATTCGCCTGCCCAGAAGGTATAGCTTACTTTCCGGGGATATTTGCCGTGCTTGCTGATGTACTGTTTTAAAGTCGCTTCTGCCAATCGCTTCCCATCTTCCCAAGCCCTTGGGTTGGGAGTATTCTCGGCGTTGATGCTGTACATGTTGCGTCCGGTGGGCAGAACGTTCGGGTTCAGTACGGGGTCACCTCCCGGAGCGGGAAATACGGTCCCCCCGCTGAGTGCACGCACCATGGCATTTTGCTCGTTGGCGGTGGAGGCCAGCAACTGTTCGCGATAGAGCAGGGCGGGGCGAAGCTCCGGTGCTACAGATGCAGTATCTTTGGGTGGATTCTGGAGTAAGGCAGTCAGTCTTTTCCTGGCAGCAGGCAAGTAGTGGTGGGCTATATAGGTAAAGTCTTGCAACTGCTTTGTGGTGATTTTACCTTTATCGCGGTCCTTGCGGGCCGTTTCGTATGCCAGCGGGTCGGCAGCGACGGCGAGAGTGGTAGTCAGCAGGTCGCGGTCAGAATAAGGCTCGTTCATGGTGTAGTACGCACCCAGTATCTTTTCGTTGGCTATCTCTTCGGTGAAGGCATCCAGACGTTCCAACTCCTCGGCTGTATAGGGTTCGCCGGATATGGAATCCAGATTGAGGTCGCGGTGCAGCCCCAGGCGCATGGCCTCTTTTTTGATGTTCATTCCCAGAGCCCGGTGTTTGGCAGTCCCTTCGTCCAGCACTTTGTGAATATCTTCCAGCAAGGCCGAATAGCGTTGGCGCATACCGCTCTCCACGTAGGGCGGAGTGAGATGGGTGACCAGTACGGCATGTGTTCGGCGTTTGGCAATGATACCCTCGCCTACGTTTCCGGTGGTATAGAAGTAGAAGTGGGGGAGGTTACCAATCAGTACATCCGACCAGTCGGCCTGCGACTGTGCCACATTCTTTCCGGGAGTATATTCCAGGTTGCCGTGGGTGCCGAAGTGAATCACCGCATCTGCTTTGAAACCTTTTTGCATATACAGATAAGGAGCCAGATAACTGTGGGGCGGCGCCACCGGCATACCGTGCACCAGTTTGAACTCATCATCTCCCAATGCCGGGCGGGGCTGGGGGAAGAGCAGGATATTGCCGAATTGCAGGCAGGTAATGGCGATACTATCTTCTGTTGCCAGCAGATTGCCGGGCGCATCTCCATATCTGTCCGTCACTTCCTGATATTTCTCGGGAAGGAGTACTTCGTGTGCCCATTGTTCGTATTGCTCGGTAGACAACCATACCGGGTGTGCTGTTTTCAAAAACTGTTCTTGCGCTCCTTTGGCATACGAACCCATGACGGCACCGTCACGATGTATCCGCTTGCCGAACTCCTCTACAGTGGCAGGCAGTCCGCCGACGTCGTACCCTTCCGAGCGCAGGCGTTTCAAGAAGTTGTAGAGTGAAGGAATCACTTCCATTCCGCTTGCCAGCAGAGCGTCTTTTCCCGGAGTCTTGAAGTAGCAGATGGCAACACGCTTTTCTTTGTTGGACATGTCTCTCAAGGACATGTACTTGGTAATATGGTCCACTACGGCATCTATCCGTTCATTTTCGGCGGTGTACAGATAATATCCCTGCTTGTTTTTGTTTTGGGTGGCGATGCAGAGGGGCAGCATGCCTCCGTCTATCTCCGGCACCACTATACGGGCAGTCAGCGTACCGCCGCTGACGGGGGTATTGGGGTTCAGCCATTCCTCGTGGGGCTGAATCAGCGGGAAAGGCATGAATAAAGGAATGTTTTCCTGGTGCAGCCAGTTGATGAGTGAGTCATTGCCCAGCCGTCCCATAGGTAGGTAGACTACTGCATCGGGATGGAGGGTACGTATCATATCGGCACGCGGTTGGCCTCCGGCAGTGAAAGGGTAGACATTGAAGCCTGCTTGTGTCAGGCGTGTGATGAGGGAATCTACGTGGGCACGGTTTCCTTCCATCGGAAAGTTGAGTCCGGAAATCAGGGCAAGGTTGCGTCCGTCCTCATGGTAGAGATTTTTTTCTTTCAGATAGGCAGTTACCTCTTGCGGAGTACTGAAGTAGCAGCCGTATTCGCGGTGGTAGAACATGTTCTCTAGCAATGGGATGGGAGGCTCGTAATCTTGGTGTCCCCACCGGTGGGGAGTGGCAATGTGGCGCAGGTAGAGTAAGGCATTCCGGTAGTTGTGTTTGTTGCCGTTCTTGAGGTACTCCCGCAACGTGTGCTGTTGCTCGTTGGTGATGTTATAGTTGATGGAGAAAGCGGAGTTTCGTAACGTATTGGTAAAGACCGGTACTCCGCCGGCACCCACCCGTTCCACTTCGGCAACTTGACTGTCATCGAGATACAAGCCCCTGCTGTACATCACGATGGCGTCATAGCCGGAAAGGTCCTTCACATCTTCTTTTTTGATGCAGTTGACTTCTATCCGGGCACAGTCATTGTTCAGGGCAATGTCGGCAGCTTGTGCCAGGGTTGCGTTGATAATAAGTATACGTGTAGGAGCCAGCCAGTATTGATAGGCCGCAAAGCTGCAGACAATCAATAGGGCTATGCTGCCGAGGAATATTCCAAGTCTTTTCTTATTCATACAAGTTTATTCTCGTTAATAGAGTTTTTGTCTTTTGCAACATTTTCTTCTTATATAATTCACACTTAACGCCACACCCGTGATGCAAACGGCTGTACCTCCAAGCAGCAATACCCAAAGCACAGTCTTGCGCAGGGTGGCATTGGAGTTCAGACCGGGCAGACGCATGCGGTGCAGGGCTGTATAGCTCCAGTATTTCCAGCGGGAGGAAGTGTCTGTATGGCGGATGATTCCCGTTTCCGGGTGAATGTAATAGACGCTCCGGTCCGGGTCGTCCACCGTAATCTTCCACACGGGAAGCTGGGGGCGTCCGCGATACATATTGCTCATGTCGCGATAATAGGTCTCGAAATGTTCGAGCCGGGAGATGCGTATGCCGGGGATATGTTGTGAAGAATCACGCCGGGAGGCATAAATGCTTTCCACGCCTTTCAGAATTTCTTCTTCGGAGAGTTGCAACGGACGCGGCAGGCTGTCGGTGGCATCGATGTAATATTCGTTTTTGCTGTCTTTTACGATGTAGTAGGGATGTTCGCGGAAGTTGCGCCACTCTATCTGCAAAGCTTGGGGATAGGCGGCTATGATACGGCGGTAGTCCAGGGGGTAATCCTCCGGTTGTGGGGCACGGGCATGGAGCGTGCGTGTGGCGCTGCCTTTCTTCAGTGCCGGTTTATGAATCCATTCGGGAATGTCTGCCAAAGACATCATGCCGCTGAAGGTGAAGGTCAGTACGAAGATGCCGAAAAATATTCCGCTGACGTAGTGCCAGTGATACCACCTTTTTCGGTAGGGAGAGAATTTGGAGTGACGGTTGCGGTGTGTCTTGCGCCATACATCCACAGTTACCCAGATGCCGGCAATAACCATGAGGCAGCCCAGAGCTGTGAGCCAGATGACGGTTTTAGTCCAAAGGGCGGTGTCCTGCCGCAGCCAGGTGAAGTACACCCAGTGGGGGATGGCTCCCAGCCATGCCCAGAAGCGTTCGCTTTTGTTGGAGAACTGCAAGACTTCGCCGTTTTGCGAGCCGAGATAGAGTTGTGTCCCGGCATCGTCGGCAAAGTATATTTTATAGACGGGCATTTCCTTTTTCAGTTCAGCGAAGGGAATCCATTGGTCCAGAGAGTGGAGGGTGTCGATGCGGGTAATGGGAGAAGAACACCACAAAGCTGCTGTCCGGTGCAGGTGCTCGCTGTCCAAAGAGGGTCGTGAGATGGTGGAATCGGCAAGGAAATGAAACGTGCCTTTTGTGGTACTAAAGCTGAACTCGGGGTGTCCGGCATTGAGGTTCAGTATCGTAGACCTGACCTTTACGCCACGGGGCAGGCGGGCTGTGACGGAGGAGATGTCCGGAAGTGAGTCTCCGGCTTGGGAGAGCATTTCCAGCTTTTGCATTTTCTCCTTGGCGCTGACACGGGGAAAACGGTGGTACATCATCACGAAGGCGGAGAGGAACCACATGAGAAATAGGATACAGAGCAAAGTGCCCAGTATCCTATGAATAGAGTACATCAGTTTGGTGATAACATTCATTGTCGTTCGCGTTTTTCCTGCAAAAGTACAAGATGATTCAAGAACACTAAATACCCACTAATGGGTATATTATTCAGTGTCTTTTCCGGCAGCATAGGCCGCCTTCTTCGTCATGATGTCCAGCATGCGGTGCTTCAGTCCGAAACGGATATGGTCAATGAATATTTCTTGAATTTCCGGAATTTGTCCCAGTCCTTCCAGTTGTGCACTGACGGTGAAGCCTTCTTTCTCGAGCATCTCCTTCCACTCTCCGGCAATGTCGTTTTTGGCATGGTCTCCGGCAACAAACATGAAGGGGATGAGGGTCACACGTTTGGCTTTCCCGGCTTTCAGTTGTGCCAGCATGGTGTCAAAGGTAGGATAACCTTCGATGGTGCCCACATGGAAATTGGCCAGTCCGCCTGCTTTCAGCATATAGTCCATCTGACTGTAGATAGCGGTACTAGGGGTATAGGTACCGTGCCCCACAAGGACGAAGTGTTCTTTGGAAACTTTCTTGCCTTGTGCCGGGGCGTTGTAGCGGTTGCCCAGAATATCTGCCACCTTCTCTGCATCTTCTATAGAGTAGAGCAGGGGAGTACCTACACGTATTTCCTTGAAGAAGGGCAGTGCACTTTCCACATCCCTGCGGAGTGATTCCATTTCTACTCCGTCAATGATGTTGGTGCTCTGCACGATGAGGTGTGTGTAACCTTCGCTGCGCAGTTTCAGCATGGCATCCAGTGGAGTCAGCTTCGTGGTGCCGCGCTCTTTCAAGCGGCGGATAATGATGCGCGACGTATAGGCTTCTTGGAACTTCAACTCCGGGAAGGCAGCTTGTGCCTTGGCGTTGATGGCATCAATGGTGAGGGCACGGGTATCGTCATGCGTAGTGCCGAAGTGCACCATGAGCAGGGCGGCCTTGTCACCGGGTTTCATACTTGCAAGCATATCGCTGTGCTCGTAATTGCCTCCCCCGTGCGCATGGCAGAGGAGGAGGAAATTACAAAGGAATAAAAAGACAAACAAATTCTTCATAAATACTGATGCTTGTTTTAATCGTTCTCTATGACACGTATCATATCGAAGTAGAAGCGTCCGTCCACTTCGGCTCCTTTCTCTACATTACCGGTCTTGATGTCATAGATGTAGATAACGGCGTTGGCATCTTCTTCAGTGTTTACACCAATGTATGCTTTGTTGTTGAAGATGACAGAACGCTGTGAGAAGCGACCGCCGCTGTAACCGATTTCCTTGCCATCATAGCTTAAGCGTGTCTTGGTTCCGGTGGTAAGATCGAGGATGGCGTAGTAGTGAGAGTAAGCGTCGATGCCGGGTTGCTTATCTGCAGCGGGTCTATCGGCATTGTCATTACGTGCATACACTAAGGCTTTGTTCCCTTCCAGATATTGAACGGTCAGCAATTTGCCGTCGGCATTGGGATAGCCGTTGTAGGAAGTGTCGAATTCTGTTTCGCCTTTGTTGATACGTAGCAGGATGCCTTTGAAAAAAGCGTTATCTTCTTCGTGGAAACAAGCTAGGTAGAGATTGTCTGCTTCGTCGTACATTACGCAGTTTTGCATCAGTTCTCCGTAAGCGCTTCCTGCCATTTCGCATTCGATGGGAGAGAGCACATCTTTTTCTACTTCCATGGTAGAGGGGTTGATAATGGCTGTATGGAAGTTAGGCTCTTGCTGGTCTATATTCGTCAAACCGTCTGTCTCTTTCCAATAGTAGAAGTAGTACAATCTGTTGTCTGATTTGCGGTAGGTGAGGATACCGGAGCTTGTCAGTTTGAGCCAGTTGGTGGGGGCTGGTATGTTGAGTTCACCTTCAGCAAGGATAGTCAAGTCCTCTGCGTTCAGTTTCGTATAAAGAATCTTGTCCTTCTTACCATTGGTAGACATGATGACGAGTGTGTTGTCATCAATCCAGGCATGTGTGTAGGAACGTACCTTATAGCTGTTGGCCTTGAAAGGACGTTCTGCAATAACCTGAACTGCATTGTTCTTGATTTGATATTTTACGAAACGGTCGTTGGTTGCGGGTATTTGGTAGTAATATTTTCCTTTTGAGATAGTCTCCATGGAATAATCTCCCAGTTCCGAACCTTCTCTTTTCACAGTGATGACACCCTGCTCTGCGGCCAATGAGTTGACGCTATGGACAATAGTGGTATTCTTGCTACTCATCCCACCGTGTTTGTCTACGGTGACAAATAGGTCGAAGTGATAGTTATCCTCATTGACTTCCGGGTCGGGATTAGGATTAGGTTCCGGGTCATCATCGGAACACGCTGTGAATGACAGTGCCATCATGGCAGCCATAAAGGCAATCAGTGTAAATTTGAATTTTCTCATTTTGAATGAATTATTAAATGATTAGTTAATGAATAGTCTGAATTTAGCAAAAAAAGCACGTCCGGGCTTCTGCAGCTTGTAGTTGTCATAGGCTGTCTTGTCGAGGAAGTTGGTACACTCCAAAGCCAGATTATAGCGTCCGCGTCTCCATGAGTAAGTGATGTCGGCATTACAGATGTGCTGGGCGGGAATGCGTGCCTTGTTATCATATGCGCCGTAAGCTTCCCAGGTCAGGAAGTACCAGTGTACCCATTGATAGGTACAACCCAGGCGCAATCTGCTTTCGGGCAGGGCAATGTTGCGGAAGGTATAATAAGCCTCTACGCTACCGAATAGCCACGGGCGGTTGGGCACACGGTTGTTATAGGTGGCAGAGGGCTTTCCGTCACCCTTGTACTTCTGCTGGTCGCGAGTGTCCTGGTAGCTGACGTTTGTGGCGAGTTGCAGTCTGCCTTGCCAGTCGTAGCGCATTTCCCCTTCCGCACCTTTTACATGGACAGCCGGGACGTTGGTATATTGCATTGTACCCTCTTTCTCGGCAATGCTGGTCTGAATGTAGTTGTCTACCTTACGGAAAAATCCGCTCATCTCATAATAGAATGTATGTCCATTGCCCGGGTGCCATGTGCCGAACAGAGAGGCATTGAAGTTGTTGCTGTTTTCCGGTTTCAGTGCCACGTTGGCATAGATGGTGGTACCGTTTCCCAACAGCTCGCGGGCGATGGGCAGTCTTACGCTATGCTCGTAGGATACTTTGATGGATAAAGGTTCCACGATGATATACCGGAGTCCGGCACCGTAACCCAGGTAGTTCTTGGTGGTGGAGCCTTGCACATCCTTCGAACCGGTCACGCTGGATTGGTCGGTCTGCCGGATATTGGGATGGTTGATGTAGTCTTTTATGAAGAATACGTTTTCCATCTTGCCATCCAACAGAGACTGGTTGTAGGAGAGTCCCAGGATATGTTTGGTAACCACATCTTTTGACGGCTCGAAGCTGGTATCAAGGTCATCGAAGCGGTCGTTTCCGGTACGGCTCAAATGGTAGTTCAGATTAAAGCTGTGATGGGTATTCAGCTGATAGTCCAGGTTGGTGCGCATGATGGTGAGCGGACGCTTGTAGTGGCGCATGGATGGTTCTTTGCCCATAATCTCGTTGCGCTGGCTCACGATGTATCCTCCGTCCCAATAGTACTTCCGATAGGCAGTGTCCACGGTCAAGGAATGGTCCCAGGTGTGGGAGAGGGAGGCATTCAGTTGCATGTTCTTCAGGATGAAGTTGTACTTCTGATAGCGGGCAGAGATGTTCCAGGAATCGGAATTCCTTTCTGCCATTCCGTATACTTTGTTTTGAACAGACCCCGTCTGCAGTTCCTTGTCTGTTTTTGAATAGGAGGCGGAAACAAAGAAAGCATCAGCCCAGGATTTGTTGACAAATCCGGCTTCCACCTGTGCCAGTAGCGAGAAGTAGCCGTCATGAAAACGCTTGGGATTGCCATATATGAAGTTGTCCCCGCTTTCGTCGCGCATCTGTACATTCTTCATTCTATAATCGTTTTTGGAGTAGTTGATGCCAACGGTGGGCCGGACTATTAGTCCGTTTTTCTTTTCTACGAACTGTGCATTCAAGTCTGCCTTGTGGGTATGGAAGGAGCCGATGCCGTAAGATACATCCAGATAATCCTTTTTTTCCTGCTTTGTAATGATATTGATGGCGCCGCCCAGTGCATCTGTTCCCAAGCTGGCAGGGACTACTCCTTTGTATATCTCAATCCGGTCTATGATGTTAATGGGTAAGTTGGCGAGGGAAACACCGCTTCCTTTGGTGTCCAGTGGCATTCCGTCCAAAAAGTAGCGGACTGAATTTCCAGACATTCCATTGATGGAGAGGTCGAAGTCCGAGCCAACTCCGCCTTCCTCTCTCACCTTAATGCCCGTTGTACGGTTCACCAGGTCGTTGAGGTTATTCAGAGAGTTTACTATCGGCTTGATGTCGAGTGCATTGACAGCAAAGGCCCCTTCCTTCACTTTCTGCGTTTGGGTCTTTCCGTATACTTCGACAGAATTCAATGCCACGGAGCTTTCCTGCAATGTGAAGTTCTGTTTTTTATCCTGTCGGATGTCAAAAGTTTGTTTCACGGTTTGGTAGCCCAGGAAGGAGACGACGAAGGTATGTTTACCCGGAGTGACTTGTAGTGAATACTTCCCCCGGTCGTCCGTATAGGTGCCGGAGGTGGTGTTTTCCACAGCGATGGTGGCTTGGGATACCGGTGTCCCGTGCTGGTCTATGACTTTTCCGGATAAGGTGACCTTATTCTGTGCCATACTACCTGCAGGAAGCAGGCAGATAAATGTAAATAGCAGTCCTGTGATGAATCTCATTTCAGTTCCTTATAAGCGTTCGTAACTTGCCCTCAAGGAAAAATGAACAAAGAGAAAGATTCCTTTATATGGATAAAGAATGCCTCGACTCAATGTTTTGTTGCTTTATTCCCCGAAAGCACTAAAACTATGTTGTCTTGGCAGGTCTTCTGACTTATCCCTCTTTGAATGCCTTCCCATCCGCCGGGCGGACAGTGGCTTGTAGAATATTCAAAGATTTTGGAAGGACTTACAGCAGCGGGTCTGTTCAGGATTTGCACCTGATTCCCTTTTTCATCACTCATCTCCAACAGAACCGGGAGAGGTGAAACCAAAACTGGGACAAAGATAACAAAAACTATTAGGTTTGCGAATACTCCTGATAATTTTTGTTATCTTTGCCCGCGAATTGGTTCCGGATGCATGTTTCCATCATCTGGATTAAAAGGGAATCGGGTGTAAATCCCGGACAGTCCCGCTGCTGTGAAGCTCCGTTTATATCATGAAAAACACCCTTGCCACTGATATGCATTGAAATATCGGGAAGGCTTCAGGATTAGGAGTCAGTCAGAAGACCTGCCATTCATTAAAGGCTGCCTTTGCTCGTGGGTTAGGAAGACAGTACGAAGATATTAGTTGAACATTTAAACAAGAAATGGAATGCCTTTGTTGAAGGTATGTCCGCATTGTGGTGTGACTATATATATCCTTTATATATTAAAGAAAAAGTAAAATGATTAAGAAAGTATTGATTGCCAACAGAGGTGAGATTGCCTTGCGCGTCATGCGTTCGTGCCGGGAGATGGGACTGCTTACGGTTGCCGTCTTTTCCGATGCCGACCGTACTTCTCATCATGTGGCATATGCCGATGAGGCTTATCCGATAGGACCGGCCGTGGCAAAAGAGAGTTATCTGAATATTGAAAAAGTGATTGCCACGGCAAAGCGATGCGGTGCCGATGCCATCCATCCGGGTTACGGCTTTTTGTCGGAGAACTCGGAGTTTGCACGCCGTTGCAAGGAGGAAGGGATTATCTTTATCGGTCCCGCCGCCGAGACGATGGAGGCGATGGGCGATAAGATAGCTGCCCGCAAGCGAATGATTGCGGCAGGCGTACCCGTGGTTCCCGGAACGGAACAACCTTTGCAGAGTGCCGAAGAAGCTGTGCGCATCTGCAACGAGATAGGCTACCCCGTGATGCTGAAGGCGTCTATGGGTGGCGGTGGTAAAGGTATGCGCCTTATCCATAGCGAGAGCGAAGTGGTGGAAGCCTACAACACGGCACGCTCCGAGTCCATGTCCTCCTTTGGAGACGACACGGTCTATCTGGAAAAGTTCGTGGAAGAACCGCATCACATCGAGTTTCAGATATTGGGCGACAACCACGGCAACGTTATCCACCTTTTCGACCGCGAATGCTCCGTGCAACGCCGCAACCAGAAGGTGGTAGAAGAAAGCCCGTCACCCTTCCTTACGCCGGAATTGCGCCGGGAAATGGGAGAGAAGGCGGTTGCTGCAGCAAAGGCAGTGAACTACTCCGGTGCAGGTACCATCGAGTTTCTGGTAGACAAGAACCGCCGTTTCTATTTCCTCGAAATGAATACGCGCCTGCAAGTAGAGCACCCCATCACGGAAGAAGTGGTAGGCGTGGACCTGGTGAAAGAGCAAATCCGCATTGCCAACGACGAGGTGCTGCACCTCAAGCAGGAGGACCTGTTCCAGCGCGGCCATGCCATAGAGTGCCGCATCTGTGCCGAAGATACGGAGAACAACTTCATGCCGTCTCCCGGTGTCATCAAGCAACTGACGGAGCCGAACGGAATCGGTGTCCGCATTGACAGCTACGTGTACGACGGCTATGAAATCCCCATCTACTACGACCCCATGATAGGTAAGCTCATCGTATGGGCAACCACCCGCCAGTATGCCATCGAGCGTATGCGCCGTGTGCTCTACGAGTACAAGATTACGGGCGTAAAGACCAACCTTGCCTATCTGAAGCGCATCATGCACGTGCCCGACTTTGTGAAGGGAGAGTACAACACCCTCTTTATCGAGAAGAACGCCCGCATGCTGGTACGCACCAATACCACCAACGAAGAGTTGGAGAACATTGCCATGATAGCCGCCTATATGGACTATCTGGTTAATCTGGAGGAGAACGTTTCGGCACAGCTGTCCGATGGCCGCCCCATCAGCCGTTGGAGGGAATTCGGCTTGCAGAAGGGAGTGCTTAGGATTTAAGGAATGGAAAATTGATAATGGAGATTTAATAATGGAAATACATATAGGAGACCGTATAGCAGACATTACCCTGGTGGGTAAGGAAGGAAATAAGGTTCAGCTTACCATTGACGGAAAGCCCTACGAAGTGGACATTGTGATGGCGGAGAACGGAAGTTGCTCCATCCTGCACAACGGAAACTCGTTCAACGCAGGCCTTGTGCGCGGCGAGGGAGGAAAGAGCTATGACATCAGCATGCTCCAGCGTTCCTTCCACGTAGACATTGTAGACACGCAAGCCAAGTATCTGCACATGAAGAAAGGAGCCGATGAGAAGCAGGGCGACAAGATTTTGGCTCCGATGCCGGGCAAGGTGGTACGCATCCCCGTCAAGGTGGGCGACCGACTGGCTGCCGGAGACATTGCCGTGGTGCTGGAAGCCATGAAGATGCAGAGTAACTATAAGGTGAATGCCGACTGCATCGTCCGCAACATTCTCGTGAGCGAGGGCGAACCGGTGAATGCCAACCAGGTATTGATTGAATTGGAGTTGATAAAGGAGGAATAATCCCGAGTCGCATTCAGTCCGTATATTATAAATCACTAAATTGTAAATGCAAATATGAACAGAGAAGAAATATACCGCCAGTTTGAGGAACTGGACAAACGTGCCTCGCTGGGTGGGGGCGTAGACAAGATAGAGAAACAACACGCCTCCGGCCGCATGACTGCCCGCGAACGTATTGACATGCTGCTGGACAAAGGCTCGTTCAATGAGCTGGACAAGTTCGTGAACCATCGCTGCACCAACTTCGGTATGGAGAAGAAGCAGATTGCCGGAGACGGCATGGTGTCCGGTTACGGAAAGATAGACGGCCGCCTTGTATTTGTCTATGCCTACGACTTCACGGCGCACGGCGGTTCGCTCAGCGAGACGAATGCCGCAAAGATTGTGAAGGTGCAGCAGCTTGCCCTGAAGAACGGCGCTCCCGTCATTGCCCTCAACGATTCGGGCGGCGCGCGCATTCAGGAAGGTGTGAACAGCTTGGCAGGCTATGCCTCCATCTTCTATCAGAACACCATTGCGTCGGGTGTCATCCCGCAGATATCTGCCATTCTGGGGCCGTGTGCCGGTGGGGCATGCTACTCTCCGGCGCTTACCGACTTTATCTTCATGGTAAAGGAGCAGAGCCACATGTTCATCACCGGTCCGGACGTGGTAAAGACCGTGACCCACGAGGAGGTGGACAAGGAGGAACTGGGCGGTGCCTATACGCATAGCAGCAAGAGCGGCGTTACTCACTTCATGTGCAATACGGAGGAGGAGACACTGATGAGCATCCGCGAGCTGCTGAGTTTCCTGCCGTCCAACAATATGGAGGATGCTCCCTTCACTCCCTGCTCCGACGATATCCGTCGCCGGGTAGAGACGCTTCAGACCGTCATCCCCGAAGACCCGAACATGCCCTATGACATCAAGGATATTATAGAACCGGTGCTGGACAACCAGTACTTCTTCGAAGTGATGCCTCACTTTGCCAAGAACGTCGTTATCGGTTTTGGTCGCCTGAACGGGCGTTCGGTAGGTATCGTGGCAAACCAGCCTGCCTATCTGGCGGGTGTGCTCGATATTGATGCCAGCGACAAGGCGGCACGTTTCATTCGTTTCTGCGACTGCTTCAACATCCCGCTGATAACCTTCGAAGATGTTCCCGGCTTCTTGCCCGGAACGATGCAGGAGCACAACGGCATCATCCGCCACGGCGCCAAGATTGTCTATGCCTACGCTGAGGCTACCGTGCCCAAGATAACGCTGATTACCCGCAAGGCATACGGCGGCGCCTACATCGTGATGTCCAGCAAGCCGACGGGTGCCGACGTGAACCTGGCTTATCCGCAGGCGGAAATCGCCGTGATGGGTGCCGAGGGTGCAGTGAACATCCTCTACCGCAAGTCCTCTGCCGAAGAGAAGCAGGAGATTATCAAGGAGTATGAAGACAAGTTCTCCAACCCTTACCGTGCCGCCGAGCGTGGCCTCATAGATGAGGTCATCATGCCGCGTGACACCCGCTACAAGCTGGTGCAGGCATTGGAGATGGGGCACAACAAGAATCAGAGCAATCCACCGAAAAAGCACGGCAACATGCCTTTATAATAGTAGTTATTTTTTATGTGTGAAATGCGTATCCCCGGAGAAGTGATTTCTGTGGGGATATACTTTTTAAATAGAGAATTAAGAATTAAACAGTAAGGTTGAAAAGTAAAAAGTAAAAACTAAAGATAGAAACTATGGAACTATTAAGAAACCTCTTTGAGGGTTATCCCAATCTTTGGGGCGGAGGAGTGGCACACTCTGTCCTGATTCTGTCCCTGGTCATCACCTTCGGTATCATGCTGGGCAAGTTGAAGGTGGCAGGCATCTCGCTGGGTGTCACTTGGATTTTGTTTGTGGGCATTGTCTTCGGACATTTCGACATGAACCTCGACGAACATCTGCTGCACTTCCTGAAGGAGTTCGGCTTGATACTGTTTGTCTATTCCATCGGTCTGCAAGTGGGACCGGGATTCTTCTCCGCTTTCAAGAAGGGCGGACTTACGCTGAACATGGTAGCAATGCTTTCCGTCTTCCTCAGCGTGGTTATCACCATTGTGTTGCACTTTGCCACCGGAATCCCCATTACTACGATGGTGGGTATCTTGTCCGGAGCCGTGACCAATACCCCCGGTCTGGGTGCTGCCCAGCAGGCAAACAGTGACCTCAACGGGGTGGATGCTCCGGAAATCGCACTCGGATATGCCGTTGCCTATCCGCTGGGTGTGGTGGGCTGCATCCTGGCGCTGCTAGCCTTGAAGATTTTCATGCGGATTAACACCCAAAAAGAAGAGGAGGATGCCGAGCACGGGCTGGGTCATCTGCAGGAGCTGACCGTGCGTCCCATATCGGTAGAGATACGCAATGAGGCAATAGACGGCAAGCGGATCAGAGATGTGAAACCATTGTTGAACCGTGCGTTTGTCATCTCCCGCATCTGGCACACCGGCAGTCAGGAAACAGAACTGGCGAATGCCGATACGGTGCTGCACATGCAGGATGAAATTCTGTTCATTGCCAACCCGAAAGATGTGGAGGCCATTGTTGCCTTCTTCGGAAGAAAAATTTCGGTGGAGTGGGAACGGGAGGACAAGAACTTGATTTCACGCCGCATCCTCATCACCAAGCCGGAACTGAACGGCAAGTCTCTGTCTCAGCTCAAGATACGTAACAACTTCGGTGCCTGCATCACCCGTATCAACCGTTCGGGCGTGGACCTGGTGGCAACTCCCCACTTGCAGTTGCAGATGGGAGACCGTGTGACGATTGTAGGCAGTGAGCTTGCCGTGAGCCATGCGGAGAAGGTGCTGGGTAACTCGCTGAAGCGTCTCAACCATCCCAACTTGATTCCTATCTTCCTGGGTATTGCCCTGGGATGTATCTTGGGCAGTCTGCCGTTCATGTTCCCCGGCATTCCCCAACCCGTGAAACTGGGACTGGCTGGCGGACCGTTGGTGGTTTCCATCCTCATCAGCCGTTTCGGGCCTCAATATAAGCTGATAACCTACACGATGAGTGCCAATCTGATGATACGCGAAATCGGTATCGCCTTGTTCCTGGCCTGCGTGGGGTTGGGTGCAGGAAAGGGATTCATCGATACCATTATCTACGAAGGCGGCTATGTGTGGATTGGCTATGGGGCCATCATCACGGTCGTTCCGTTGCTGGTGACAGGATTCATGGGGCGCTATTTCTGGAAGCTGAACTACTATACGCTGATAGGTGTGCTGTCCGGAGCTAACACCAATCCACCTGCATTGGCCTATTCCTCGGACTTGACATCCTGCGATGCCCCTGCGGTGGGATACGCCACGGTCTATCCGCTGGCTATGTTCCTGCGGGTGCTGACGGCTCAGTTGCTGATACTGGCACTGGCGTAGTTTCACCATAGATAATCTATGGTACATAGGTTGATCTGATAACAAGTAATGTAAAGAGAGCTAACAAGTAATGTTAGGCTGCTTTACATTACTTGTTGTTTTTGTTTGTAGTATTCCTCCGCTTGTGCCAGTGTCTCCGGTTTGCCGATGTCGAACCAGCGGAATCCTTGCAGCGGATAGCCTTGTATGTGCACCTTTGTGCAGGCGGACAAGTAGAAAGGAATGATGGAGAACTTGCCGTTCCACTGCCCATCGTCCATCAGGTGGAAGAGGGAGGGGGAGATGATGTGGATACCTCCGAAGGCGAGTTCCCGGTACTTCGTTTCCCGGTAGTCGAAGCCTGCCGGTTTCACCTCTCCGGTGGACTTGTTTATCCAGCCGTGCAGGTGGTAGTCGTCGTCAAAAAGGAGATAGCGGGAAGTCTTGCGCTCGCTCACAAGCAGGGTAGACTCCGCATCGCTCTCCAGATGGTGGCGGTAGAGGCCTGCAAGGTCAATGTCCGTCAGAATATCCGCGTTGTGCACCAGGAAAGGTTCTTGTCCGTCCAGAAAGGGGCGTGCCTTTTTGATGCCTCCTCCGGTGTCGAGCAGCATGCCGCGTTCGTCGCTGATGTGAATCTCCGTGCCGAAGTTGTCGTGGGCACGGAGGAAGTCGATAATCTGCTCCCCGAAGTGGTGGATATTGACCGTTATCTCGTTGAATCCTGCTTCCTTCAACCGCAGTATCACCCGTTCCAGCATGGGCTTTCCTGCTACGGGAACGAGGGCCTTGGGCATGTGGTCCGTCAAGGGGCGCAACCGGGTGCCCAGGCCGGCGGCGAAAATCATGGCTTTCATATTGGCATATTCTCACATTAGCACATTAAACTTTGGCCTTAAACGTCTGTTCAATATTCTGTTCTCTATGTATCAGGTTCACTTGCACGCCGAACTTCTTGTGCAGATGTTCCGCCAGGTGTTGTGCCGAGTACACGGAGCGGTGCTGTCCGCCGGTGCAGCCGAAGCAGACAGACAGATTGGTGAAGCCGCGTTCCATGTAGCGCTTCACGGAAGCGTCGACAAGGGCGTAGGCATGCTCCAGGAATACGGCTATCTCGCCGTCGTCTTCCAGGAAGCGGATAACGGGTTCGTCCAGTCCCGTGAAGGGTTTGTAACGCTCGTACTTGCCGGGGTTGTTCACAGCGCGGCAGTCAAAGACGAAACCTCCTCCGTTGCCCGTGGAATCTTCGGGGATACCTTTTTTGTAGGCAAAGCTGGTGACTTTCACCACGAGGCGGCGCTTTTGCAGGTCGTCTGTAAACTGTTTCAGCTCGGTAAGTTCGCGCAGAATCCGGCAGAGGTAGGGATATTCGGGATAAGGCTCTTGGAGCAGCTGGCGCAGGTTCTCGATGGCGAAGGGGACACTTTGTATGAAGTGGGGCTTCTTCTCGAAGTAACCGCGGAAACCATAGGCACCCAGCACCTGCATGGTGCGGAACAATACGAAGTGGCGAAGCTGGGCATAGAAATAAGCCTCGTCCACGGGCTGGTACTTGCGCAGGGCGTCGATGTATTCCTTCAGCAACTCTTTGCGCAGGCTGTCGGGATAGTTTGCTTTGGCTTGCCACAAGAAGGAGGCAACGTCGTAGTAAACCGGACCTTTGCGTCCGCCCTGGAAGTCGATGAGCCACGGCTCGTTGTCCTTTATCATGACGTTACGGCTCTGGAAGTCGCGGTACATGAAGGTGGCGGAGCTGCTACGGAGCAACACGTCTGCCATCTTCTGGAAGTCGTCTTCCAGCCGGTCTTCCTGGAAGTCCATTCCCGTAGCCTTGAGGAAGCAGTATTTAAAGTAGTTCAAGTCCCACAGAATGCTGCGGCTATTGAACTCTGCCTGCGGGTAGCAGTAGGAGAAGTCCATGCCGTCGGCTCCGGCAAACTGCACGGCGGGCAGCAGACGGATGGTCTTGCGCAGTAACTGCTTCTCATCCTCGCCGAATACGCTGGTCTTGCGGCCTTTCTCGATGGCATTGAATAGGAGCGAGTCGCCCAGGTCTTCTTGCAGATAATAGATATCATCTTCGGAGCGGATGAACACTTGCGGTACGGGCAGTCCTTTCTGGCGGAAATGTTCTGCCATGTAGAGGAAGGCGCGGTTCTCCTCCACAGACTCTCCGCTGACGCCGATAAGTGTAGGACTTCCGATGAGGCGGAAGTAACGGCGGTTGGAGCCGGAGGAGGGGAGTTCGTCAATCTGTTCCGGTTCGTGTCCGGTATGTGCGATGTAGAGTTTCTTAAGTTCTTCGGTTATCATGGTGGTATGTTTTTATTTTCGCAGCTAAGATAAAACTTTTGTCGGAGATATGCTTACCTTTGCAGGAGGAAAATATTTAATTTGATAGCTTCATAATGGATTCCATTCCTCAGTTTCTCATAGCCGCCCCTACATCGGGCAGTGGAAAGACCACCGTCAGTCGTGGACTGATGGCATTGTTTGTGAAGAAAGGTCTGAAGGTGCAGCCTTTCAAGTGCGGTCCCGATTATATAGATACTAAGTATCACGAGGCGGTATGCGGCCGTCCTTCCATCAATCTGGATACTTTCATGGCATCTCCGGAGCATGTCCGCAGTCTGTATGCACGTTATTCGGCAGATGCTGATGTTGCCGTGGTCGAGGGGATGATGGGGATGTACGACGGGTACGACCGCGACCGGGGCTCGTCGGCAGAAGTGGCACGGCTCTTGGGTATTCCTGTGGTGCTGGTGGTCGATGCCAAGTCGGCTGCCTATTCCATGGCTCCTTTGTTGTCGGGGTTCATCAATTTCCGTCCGGATATACGTATTGCGGGAGTTATCTTCAATCGTGTCGGCTCACCCCACCACTACCGGATGCTGCAGGAGGTCTGTGAAGACTTGAACGTGACTTGTCTGGGCTATCTGCCCAAACGGAAGGAACTGGAGCAGGAGTCACGCCATCTGGGGCTGGATTTCAGCCGTTCTAAGGAGACGGAGGGGCTGGACATGCTGGCAGGCTTGCTGGAGGAACATGTGGACTGGGAACTACTGCTCTCGACAATCGGGCTTCCATTGCCTGCGGCGGCTGTGGAGGAGAAGTCGGTACTATCAGAGCCGGGGAAGCTGCATATCTCGGTAGCGCGCAACGAAGAGTCCTTTTCCTTCCTCTATGCGGAGCATCTGGATATTCTGCGCCGTATGGGCACGGTCACTTTCTTCAATCCGGAGCAGGACCGGGCTATTCCGCAAGAGACGGATTTGCTCTATCTGCCCGGCGGCTATCCCGAGAACCGTCTGGAGGAACTTGCCGGGGCAAGGCTTGCCAGGGAGTCTATCCGCAGCTATATAGAGGCTGGTGGCAGGACGCTGGCAGAATGCGGGGGGATGATATATCTTTCGCAGTCCGTTCTTTCTGATGGGGATACGGACGGGGGAAGTATTGATACCGATGGAAGAATCGCCGGAGATGGCGGGAGAAGCAGCGGAAGCGATGGAAGAAACGCCGGGAGCAGTGTAGGCAATATCAGAAATGAGATGGTAGGAGTATTACCTTTCAGCGTTACAAACGAGCGTAAACGCAGGAAACTGACATTGGGATACCGCCGGTTCGACTATAACGGATGGCGGCTTAAAGGACACGAATTCCATTATACGCAGTTTGCCGTGCCCGAAACTGATGGAAAAGAAGGTGGTGCGTGCAGTCTTCCTCCCTCGATAGCGCAGGTTTACAATGCCAAAGGAGAGAAGGTAACCACTCCCGTCTTTCGCTATAAGAACTTGATAGCCAGTTATACGCATCTGTATTGGGGCGAGGTGGATGTGATGGCTTTGTTCGGTGAACTCTAAAATAGCGCATTGATATTTTATGTAATTTCGTTTGTGTTCTTGAAATAGTGGAGTATCTTTGTTTTCATTTAAATATATTATGATTATGAAACTGAATACTTATCGCTTGTCTTCTTTGGAAGACCCTACTGATTTATCAAATAGAGTATGAAAAGAGTCTATACCAAAACTGGAGACAAAGGAACAACGGGTATTCATGGTGGCACGCGCGTGCCGAAAGATGACATCCGTATCGAAGCAAACGGATGCCTTGATGAATTGAATGCCGTGATTGGTATCGTGCGCTCCATGCTGGCGGCAAAAGATGCCTGGCAGGAGTTGCTGCATGCTGTCCAGCGGGAACTGATGGTGGTGATGAGCCATGTGGCCACTCCCTCGGGAGTGGTGAACCCTAATCCGCTTTCTGCCGCAGAGCTCACGCTGCGCTGTGAGCAGGAGATGGATGCCATGACCGTCCTGCTGACGGACAACGGCTACTTCCTTTTGCCCGGTGGCACTCCCATATCAGCCCAACTGCAGTTTGCCCGTACCGTGGCCCGCCGTGCCGAACGCCGTTTGTGGACA
>ERZ780067.197-NODE-197-length-29938-cov-7.5053_pt1 | contig 29938 bp, 26 predicted proteins | sample MGYA00511841_ERZ780067 | MGnify/ENA primary metagenome ERZ780067 (study PRJEB29588, sample SAMEA2143295) | human gut metagenome | biome: human gut; feature: human-associated habitat; material: faeces | place: Denmark | collected 2008/2010 ... | reverse complement strand
GCCCCGACACCCCGGGGGGTCTGGGCACGATGGGATTCGGTCTGCCGGCAGCCATCGGCGCCAAGATAGGCAACCCCGACCGCACCGTCTGCTTCTTTACCGGCGACGGGGGCATACAGATGACCATCCAGGAACTGGGCACCATCATGCAATACGGCATCGATGTGAAAATCATCATCCTCAACAACAACTTTCTGGGCATGGTGCGGCAGTGGCAGGGCCCTCTTCTTCGACCACCGCTACTCCGAGACCCCCATGCTCAACCCCGACTTTACGATGATAGCCGCAGCCTACGGCATAGACGGCGAACGGGTAGCCACCCGCGAGGAGCTCGACGATGCCATCGAACGGATGCTCTCTCACCGCGGCTCCTACCTGCTCGACGTACAAATAGACCCCGACGGTATGGTATTCCCCATGACTCCCGCCGGAGCCTGTGTAACCCACATCATGCTCAACGCTACCGAAAAATATGAATAACGATATGACAGACAAAACATTATATACCGTAACCGTCTACTCCGAGAATCAGGTGGGCTTGCTCAACCAAATCTCGATTATCTTCACCCGTCGACAGCTCAACATCGAGAGCCTGTCGGTATCGGCCTCGGCCGCCGAGGGGATACACAAGTTCACCATCACCACATACAGCGACCGCGAAACAATGGAGAAGCTGGTCAAGCAGATCGAGAAACGCATCGACGTACTGCGAGCCTTCTTCTACACCGACGACGAAATCGTATTCCAAGAGGTGGCCCTCTACAAGGTGCCTACCGACAAACTGCTCGACGACAGCCGTATCGAGGAGCTGATACGGAAACACAACGCCCGCATCCTGGAGGTGAACCGTACCTACACGGTCATCGAGAAATCGGGGCATACCGACGAAACCCAAGCCCTCTTCGAGGAGCTGAGCCGCTACGAGGTGATGCAGTTCGTGCGGTCGGGCCGCGTGGCCATCACCAAATCGACGGTCGAGCACGTAAGCCTGTTTTTACAAGAACAACAATATCGCCAGAACCAACTATGAAAGAGAATCAAGCACTTTCGGTATCGCCCGTCCAGCCGGTCTACACCCACAGCTATACGGTAGAACCGGCCGAAGGGAATGCCCAACAGGAGCTGCCCTTGCCCCTGCTGGTGAAGCGGATACTCGAGGTAGCCACGCTGCATGCCGAATCGTGGGGCATCGGGTACAGCGACCTCATCAAACAGCGGCAAGTGTGGGTACTCTCGCGACTGAGTATCGAGATGACCCGCTACCCACGCATCCACGAGAACTACACGCTCGAGACTTGGATCGAGGGGTACAACAAGCACTTCTCGTCGCGCAACTTTGCCATCTACGGGGCCGACGGAACCCCCTGCGGCTATGCCCGCACGATATGGGTGGTAATCGACCTGGAGACCCGGGCATCGGTCGACCTCAGCCAGCTCGACTACATCGCCCGCAACATCACCGACCGTCCCTGCCCCATCGACAAGCAGTCGCGAGTGCGCGACGTGCACGACGACCATCCCGCCACGCATCGCGTGGGATACATCGACATCGACCTCAACCGGCACGTCAACAGCGTGAAGTATATCGAACATCTGCTCGACCTCTTCGACCTCGAGCGCTACGACCGCCAGCAGGTGCACCGCTTCGAAATCAGCTATGCCAACGAGGCCCGTTACGGCACCCCGCTGCAACTGCTCAAAGCCGAGGAGGCGCCCGACAACTTCGCCCTCGAGATACGCAACGACCAGACCATCTATTGCAAAGGACGAATCATTTTTGAAAACAGATAAATACAAATTCCATAACCTCAAAACGTAAAAGAACATGGCAATCATGAATTTTGGCGGTGTTGACGAGAATGTCGTTACCCGCGAAGAGTTTCCTTTGGAGAAAGCAAGAGAAGTCCTCAAGAACGAGACAATCGCCGTTATCGGGTATGGCGTGCAGGGCCCGGGACAGAGCATGAACCTGCGCGACAACGGCTTCAAGGTGATTGTGGGCCAGCGTAAAAATTCCAAGACCTGGGACAAGGCGGTAGCCGACGGCTGGGTACCCGGCGAAACGCTCTTCGAAATCGAAGAGGCTTGCAAACGGGGCACGATTATCGAATACCTGCTCTCCGACGCCGCACAAATCGAGGTGTGGCCGCAGGTGAAAAAACACCTCACGCCGGGCAAGACGCTCTACTTCTCGCACGGCTTTGCCATCACCTATAAAGAGCGTACAGGCATCGTGCCTCCCGCCGATGTCGACGTGGTACTGGTAGCCCCCAAGGGGTCGGGTACGAGTCTGCGCCGCATGTTCCTGCAAGGCCGCGGCCTCAACTCGAGCTACGCCGTATTCCAAGATGCGACCGGGCACGCCAAGGAGAAGGTATTGGCTCTGGGTATCGGGGTCGGCTCGGGCTATCTGTTCGAGACCACCTTCAAACGCGAGGTTTACTCCGACCTCACTGGCGAGCGCGGTACCCTCATGGGAGCCATCCAGGGTATTTTTGCCGCCCAGTACGACACCCTGCGGGCTCACGGCCACAGCCCCTCGGAGGCCTTCAACGAAACCGTCGAGGAGCTCACCCAGTCGCTCATGCCCCTTATCGCCGAGAACGGTATGGACTGGATGTATGCCAACTGCTCGACCACGGCTCAACGGGGTGCCCTCGACTGGTGGAAGCGTTTCCGCGACGCCACCAAACCGGTATTCGAAGAGCTGTATGACGAGGTAGCCAAGGGCAACGAGGCTCAACGCTCGATCGACGCCAACAGCAAGGAGGGATACCGCGAAGGGTTGAACAAGGAGCTGAAGGAGTTGCGCGACAGCGAAATGTGGCAAGCCGGTGTTACCGTGCGCAAATTGCGCCCCGAAAACAACTGATCGAGCCATAGGTTTAGTTTATATAGCGAGAGGCCTCCGTATTCCCGGCTGGGAACGGAGGCCTCTCTCGTTTTTTCACCATTCGGCGTCTTTCCTAGAACGATGTGCACCCGGCCGACCATTTATTCCGTAACATCCTCCATAGCCACATACAAACGTAACTCGACCATCCCGGGGTGTGTAAGAAGATTTACCCGGCTTTTTGATATTGTATATAAAAATTTCATTATTTTTGAACAAACCAAAAAACCTGCATTCCATGAAAAAGATTCTCATCGCCCTCTCCTGCCTGGCTCTGACCCCGAGCCTGTTGCAGGCCCAGCCGCAACTGGTGGGCCACCGGGGCAGCTATTGGGGCGTGGAAAACACGGCCGAAGCCTTTGTCAACGGAGCCCGGGCCGGATACGACGGCCTGGAGTGTGACATCAAGATTACGGCCGACGGCGAATATGTAATCTCGCACGACGACGATTTGTCTCGCCTGGGCCATTCGGTCTCGATCGAGGGCTCTACCCTCGCCTCGCTTCAGGAGTTGGAGTTGAGCCAGACCCGCGGCGGGGTGGCCTATACCGGCCGACTCTGCACGCTGGCCGAGTATCTCGACATCTGCAACCAGTACGACTGCTTCCCCGTAATCGAACTGAAATGGTGCACCGGCATACACTCCAACGAATCGGGCAACAACGACTTTTCAAAGATACCCGGTCTCATCGGCCTCATCCGGGAAAAGGGGCTTGCCGAGAAGGCGGTGATACTCTCGTCGATGAGAGGATGCCTCGAATACATTCGCAGCAACTACCCCGAGATACAGATACAATTCCTCACCGGCCAATACTGGGCCAACCACTTCGACTGGTGCGTCGAACAGGGATTCGACGTAGACATACAAATAGGCTATTTCGACGAGAAGGCCGTCAAGCAGTTTCACGATGCGGGACTGAAGGTAAACGTGTGGACCGTCAACTCGGAGAGCAACTTCCTCACCTACTACGACTACGGGTGCGACATGATGACGACCGACTACTTCAAGCTATCGGACATCACGGCCGACATCTCGGTGGGTATTTCGTCGCTCTGGTCGAAACGGAAAAGCGAACTCTCCTACCTCACGACCGAAGGACAAAACGCAATGGGTGTTTATGAGGGGAGACTCTACATACCCAACCGCGAGACGGGCCGCTTCGTGGTAGTCGACGGAACCGACGGCTCCCTCATCGCAGAACACGACACCGGACTTTCGGGCCGCAAGATGAGCGGACTGGCCATTACCGACGACGGAGCCATGCTGCTGGGTGGTACCGGTGGCGATTCCGATACACTTTATATCGCACAGTGCGACCGGGAACAGGGAGACATCGTACAACAGTTTGCCCTGCCCGTACCGGGATTGGGCGAGGCCGACTATCTGGCTGCCACCGGAGCCTTCTATTCGGCCGAAGGGGGCTATCTGGCCACAGCCGGGAACTCGGGAATGGCAGCTATCATACCCTTTGCCAACGGTACGTTTGGCGAGCCTCGCGTCATACCGGGTCACGGCATGACGGCCCCCGCTTCGCAAGCGGTCATCCGCGATGCGAGTTCGTTCTTCATCACCGGACAATACTGCCCCCGCAAACTCTACAACCTCAACGGCGAAGTAATCGGTGAGTTCGGCGAAGAGAGACCGGCCACCGATGCTTCGAGTGCCGTATGCTTCACATTAGGCGGGAAAGAGATTTTCGTCTCGGCCGAGAATAAGGTAGGCATTCTCAAAGTATTCAACATTACCGGCGGACTGGCACAAGCTACTGTTATCGGCAACACCACCCCGGCCATGGGACGTGGAGCCAATGCCAACCTCACCACCCCGGCCATGGGACGTGGAGCCAATGCCAACCTCACCACCCCGCTGTGCGTGGAGTATGTCGACGACTATGCCATCGTCTACTTGCTGGCACCCAACAACGGCATGGCGGCCTACAAGATTTACCGGCGGGGCGCCTCGACCGTAGAGCCGGCAACAGACGACGGAATCCGCATCTTTGCCAGCGACAGTCTTATTCAGGTCGAGGGTGTCGCTCCGGGCCAATCCATTGCCGTATATGACCTCAAGGGACGGCTTATCCAAAGCACGGTGGCAGAGAGCGGCTGCACAACAATAACAAACTCCCAACCCGGGCAAACCTATATCGTAGTCACCTCGGGCCAGGCTGTCAAAGTATGTCTGTAAATGACTGACTAAAAAAGATACCCCAGCCGCACGTTGAAGGCCGGGCCTACCGACACGCTCTTGAAATCGGTCGAGGCGAGGTTCAGCCCCCCGCCCAGTTCAAACAGCAGGTGACGGTACCACACCCGACGAAATCCCCAAAATGGAGTCATCACGAAACCTCCCGAGTTATCGACATGCCGGCGATAATAGGGCGGCAGATCGTATTGCAGATTGCAGGAGAGGAATCCGCCGCTGTTCTTGAACGCATTCTTCCCGGCCTCGTAGCGTTTCGAGAGGTTGTAATAGTAGCGCGGTTCCACCGAGAAGACCGGATAGAGGCCCACGCTCCAGCGGTGTTCCCGCTCGCCCCAAAAGCTGCTATACGACGCATATTGGATGCCGGCCTGAGTTCCGACCCGGGTCACGAGCGAAAACCGGTCGCCCAGCGGGCACTCATAGGCATACATCAATCCGGCCAGTTCGACCGAAACCGAATGGTTGGAGACAACCTCTTGCGCCGCAAGCGGCGAAAGGCTCAAAACAGCGGTAAAGAGACAAATGAACTTTTTCAATCGCATGGCTATTCTATACTATACTTCAATAGTCATAACGAAAAAAAAGAGGCGCCCCCTACTCGGGAGAGCGCCTCCCTCATATAAAATATCTAAAACGGCTTAACGGCGACGTTGCTGTTTGGCACGTTGTTTCTGTTGCTCGCGCAGGGCAGCCTGCTGCTGGCGTTGAGCCTCTTCGAGGCGAGCCATGAAACCGCTCTTCTTACGGGGCTTCTTCTGGTTCTCTTTCAGCTCGGCCAATACCTTCTCTTCGTTGATACACTTACGGAAAGCGTAGGTTTGAATAATGGTAATCAACAACGAGAGGAAGTAGTAGTAGCTCAAACCGGCCGAATAGTTGTTGAAGAATACCAGGAACATGATGGGCATGAGGTACATCATGAATTTCATACCGGGCATCTGTTGTTGGCCGGCCGTGTTCTGCATGTTGATTTTGGTATAAATCAAGTTGGTGATGGTCATCAACAGACAGAAAAGGCTGATGTGGTTGCCGAAGTAAGGCGTGATGAGCGGTATGTAGGTATCCCAACTTACGATGGCATCGTAGGTCGAAAGGTCTTTGGCCCACAGGAACGATTCACCTCGCAGCTCGATAGACGAGGGGAAGAAGGTGAACATGGCAATGAGGATAGGCATCTGCAACAGCAGCGGCAGACAGCCACCCATGGGGTTGACACCCGCCTTGCTGTACAGGTCCATCGTGAGTCGCTGACGCTCCATGGCATTCTCCTGCCCCGGGTACTTGTCGTTAATCTCCTTGATTTGCGGAGCCAGTACCCGCATGCGGGCCTGCGACTTGTACGACTTGTAGGTGAAGGGGAAGAGGACGAGTTTGATGAAAATCGTCAACAACAGAATGATGACACCGTAGTTGCTGAAGAACTTGCCGAGGAAGGTGAAGACCGGGATGACGATAAGAGTGTTGATCCAGCGGAAGAACTTGTAGCCCAGCGGCACGAGTTTGTCGAGGTCGAGGGTCTGGTCGCCCGAACGGCCGTCGTCATACGACGACAACAGGGGGTACGAGTTGGGTCCCAGGAAGATGTTGAAACCGGCCACCTGCGGCTCTTTCGAGTCGTAGTCGATGGTGCTCTCGGCGTGGAAACGCTTCAGGTACTTACCCTCTTTGAAAGACTCCGAAGTGAAGGCTCCGTCGTTGAACTTGCCGTCAGCAATGAAGGCGGTCGAGAAGAACTGGTTTTTGAAACCGATCCATTTGAGACTGGTGGTCGCCTTCTCGTCGTCGCTGCCCGATTCGCTCAGGTGCTCTACGTCGTCGCCGGCAAACTTGTAATAGAGGGCACTGTTACGCTCCTCGAACATACGTCCCTGCTCCTGACGACGCATCGTCTGGTCCCAGATGAAATCCCAGTAGACCACGCTCGAGGGGATGACCCGGTCCATATCCTTCTGCCAGATGTCCATCTTGAGCATATAGCTGTCTTCGGGCAAGGTGTAGCGGATACCCAGCCGGCTGCCGTTGGCCAGTGTCAGCGTCATGTCTACGGTACTGTCGTTGACTACCGGCTCGAAGTAGAGGTCGCGGGTATCGATTACCCGGGCATTGGTGCGCACGATGAAGCCATAGTCGTTTTCGTTGCCGGTGAAGAGAGTCACCTGCGTCGAGTCGTAGGCCATATAATCGTTGAGCACGGCCTCGTAGAGGCGGCCGCCCTTGTTCGAAAACTTCAGGGTCACCTTGTTGTTCGAGAGAGTCGTAAACTCTTCGGTACCCTCGGCACAGGGAGCAAATTCGCCAAACTGAGCCACCAGACCGACCTGCTTGAGCGAGTCGGCCATCTCGGGCGAGAGGGTATCGGTTTGAGCCGGAGCGGCTGCCTCAGCGGCCTCGGCCATACGTTCTGCCTCGACGGCAGCAATAGAGTCGTTGTACCGACGTTGAGCTTCCAACTGCTCGGGCGATGGCTGCATCCACCACGAGAAGAGCAGCACGACCACTACCATCAGTACAAGACCTAAAATCGTGTTCTTGTCCATTCTTCGGTTTTGAGATTACTAAAAATTTATTTTTTCGAGATTGCGGCTTTGATGAAATCGACGAAAATGGGATTGGGATTGAGCACGGTGCTGTTGTACTCGGGGTGATATTGCACACCTACATACCAGCGTAACGAGGGAACCTCGACCACCTCGACCAGGTGAGTTTCGGGGTTTTCGCCCACACAACGCATGCCGGCATCCTCGAAGGCCTGGCGATACTCGTTGTTGAACTCGAAACGGTGGCGGTGACGCTCACGGATGTGAGTGGTACCATAGGCCTTGGCGGCAATCGAATCCTCGGCCAGCACGCAGTCGTAGGCACCCAGACGCATGGTTCCGCCCATGTTGGTGATGCTCTTCTGCTCCTCCATCAGGTCGATGACGTTGTGTTTGGTGGTTACATCCATCTCGGTCGAGTTGGCATCGGTCAGCCCCATCACGTCGCGGGCATACTCGATGACCATGCACTGCATACCCAGGCAGATACCAAAGGTAGGTATATCGTGCTCACGGGCATACTTGAGGGCTACGAACTTGCCTTCGATACCGCGTTGTCCGAACCCCGGAGCGATAATCACACCGTCGAGCGACGAGAGCATGGCGTCGACATTGCCGCTGTTCAGCTTCTCGGAGTGGATGTATTGCAAATCGAGCTTGCGGTCGTTGTAGGTAGCGGCCTGGAAGAGCGACTCGTTGATGGACTTGTAGGCATCGGGCAACTCGACATACTTACCCACCAGACCGATACGAACCGTTTCGGTGGCATTTTTCATGCGGTGGAGGAAGTTCATCCACGGCTCCAAATGGGGCTCGCCATTGATGGGCAGGCCGGTCTTGGTGAGCACGAGCTCGTCGAGATGCTGCTGGTGCATCTTCAAAGGCACTTCGTAAATCGTGGGTACATCGATCGACTGGATGACGGCAGCCGGGTCTACATTACAGAAGAGGGCCACCTTCTTGCGCAGGTTCAGCGAAAGGTCGTGCTCGGTACGCAGCACCAGAATATCGGGCTGGATACCTACCTCCTGCAACTGTTTTACCGAGTGCTGGGTAGGTTTGGTCTTCAACTCTTTGGCAGCAGCGATATAGGGCACATAGGTGAGGTGTATGCACACACAGTTCTTGCCCAACTCCCAACGCAACTGACGCACGCTCTCGAGATAGGGCAACGACTCGATGTCGCCCACCGTACCGCCGATTTCGGTAATCACAAAGTCGAACTGGTTTTTCGAGCCCAGCAACTTGATGTTGCGTTTGATTTCGTCGGTGATGTGCGGAATGATTTGTACCGTTTTTCCTAAATAATCGCCACGGCGTTCCTTGTCGATCACATTCTGATAGATGCGGCCGGTCGTGATGTTGTTGGCCCGGGTCGTGGGCGTATTGGTGAACCGCTCGTAGTGGCCCAGGTCCAAGTCGGCTTCATGGCCGTCGACCGTCACATAACATTCTCCATGTTCATAAGGGTTCAGTGTACCCGGGTCGATGTTGATATAGGGGTCGAATTTCTGAATCGTCACCTTATATCCACGAGCCAAAAGCAACCGGGCCAAAGAGGCCGAAATAATACCTTTTCCCAACGACGAGGTTACACCTCCCGTAACGAATATATATTTAGTTTCCACGATAAAATATGGTTTTATGTATTTACACTACGGGGCACAAAATTAAGAAAAATAATCTACATACCTGCATAATGTACCGGAGAATTATTTGCAGATGAGAAAACCCGGTTTCCTTTTTGCCACTCCGCACGCTTTTCGCTATCTTTGGATAGACAGGCGCGGTTCGGCAAAATCAAAATTGAAAACTACGTTTTCTTTTGTCTCTGCGCTCTCCTTTTGCTATCTTTTCATAAAATAGGATTCGGTTCGGCATAAAAAATCAAGCGAGCTTATTTTTTCTGCTCTCACCTTTCACTATCTTTGTTACACGAAGAAAGATGGCGGTTCGGCCAAGCAAATAATGCTAGCATTTTTGCTTGTCGCTCACCTTTTGCTATCTTTGTAAAATAATTTAACAAGAGGAAAATGTCCTGCCGGGGTTTCATGCTCCGAGACATGGATTTACAAACGACAAAATATATACGACTCTATGGGTTCACGAATGACCACACTTCTTATCGGTATTCTTTCTGTAACCGGTTTATCGGCCACAACCGTAGCTCCCGCCGACAGTACGGCCAGTGCCGCTCAGCCCTTGCCGGCCGATACCACCCTTGTAGCCGACAGCCTGGCAGCACGGCCTGCACAGGTTACTCCCTTTGACTCGATACAATACCAGCAAGAGGCCGACAAGAGGCTGCTCTCGTTGATGGAGACCGACACGACCGAACAGATGTTGCCGGTCATCAAGATGCTGCGAATGCTCGAATATGCCGACAGCATAAAGGCGGCACAGGGTTCGAACGAAATTCCGGTGAACCCGCTGTTCCTTCCCATCGTATTCAAGGAACAGATGTCGACCCCGCTGCAACATCTGCCGGAGGCTGACAACAACCCCTTCAAGCCCCGTTCGCTCACCGTAAACGACCAGTGGCTGCAACGGGAGATTGAGCGGGAGAAGACTCGCGAAATGGCACAGAACTATGTGATTGTCAACTATCCGAAGATGATTCACTACAACCTCGACAATCTGCCCGAGGTTCCCAAGCAATACATCATCGAAAACGACCCGGTGAAACATGTACTCTCGATTAAGGAGAAACCGCTTATCATCAAAAACGATGTGGGCAAGGAGAAGATAAAGCTGAAACGCTGGGTCGTCAACTTCCAGTCGGCCATACAGTTCTCGCAGGTCTATGTATCGGAGAACTGGTATCAGGGCGGAACCAGCAACGTGAACCTGCTGAGCGACCAACAGTTCTCCATCAAATACAACGACCCCAAAGAGCAGCGCATCCTGTTCGAGAACCTGGTGCAATGGCGTTTGAATATCAACAGCGCCCCCGAAGACACGCTGCGCTCGGTGCGTGTGAGCGAGGACCTGTTCCAGATTAACTCGAAATTCGGTCTCAAGGCTTACAACAAATGGTACTACACGGCCACCCTCAACTTCAAGACCCAGTTCCTCTCGAGCTATACGGCCAACACCAACGACAAGGTGGCTGCCTTCCTGTCGCCGGCCGAGTTGAATATCGGTTTAGGTATGTCGTACCAGTACAAGAACGACAAGAAACAGTTCGAGACGTCGATATCGCTCTCGCCCCTCTCCTACAACCTGCAGTTCATCATCGACAACGATATGGACCCCAGTAGCTTCGGCATCAAATCGGGCAAGAGCATGAACCAATACGGTTCGTCGTTCGAGGGTCGCATCAAGTGGGAGTTCTACCACAACATGGTGTGGACCTGCCGCCTCTTCTACTTTACCAGCTACGACCATGTGCAGGGCGACTGGGAAAACACGTTCGACTTCATACTCAACCGCTTCTTCTCGACGCGACTGTTTGTGCACCTGCGCTACGACGATGCGTTGGCCTTGAACAAAGACTTGGGGCACTTCCAGTTGAAAGAGTTACTCAGTTTCGGATTTAACTACAAGTTCTGATGAAAGCGGCGGCCTGGCTTCTGGTGTGTGCGGGATTCATCCTGAGCTCTTCGTCGATAGCCGACGAAGAGTGCCGCTACGACGACAAACCGCCCTATCGCAGCTTCATTCTCGAAGGGTACAGCGAGGCCAGTGCCCGACACTACTTCGATACGGCCCCTATCGATAATTGGGAAGGTATATGGCTGATGACCGAGACCGGAGAGCGAGTATCGATCGAGCGTTTCAAGGATGTGAGATTTTCCGAAATCTTCACCCATCGCATTGTCAAATTGGAGTCGTCGGTCCGAACCGAGACACCCATGGGTACAGTCGTGGGATATTTGACTCGCGGCGTGGAAGCTAACACCTGCTTCGTATGGCTCTACAAGCACCGGCTGACAGGCTCGATTCTCATCAAGCCCAAGCGTTATTCGGCCCGCCTGACAACCGATTTGAACGGTATCGTCTTTTGGGGCAACAAGACCAAAAACCTGGGCGACCTTTTCGACCCACGTTCGGGTTTTGTCAAAATCTATCCCCAACAACTCCCCGACGATACCGAAAACCGGGAAATCCGCTATCTGTAAAAAAACAATTACAATCAGAATTTGCGGAAGACAAAGCGCTCGTCTTCGCCTCGCGTGAGCACCATCTTCGACGAGTTCAACGTCTCGATGTGAAACACATTCACATTGTCGATGCCCATCGGCTTCAAATTGAATACAGGCGGGAATACGGCAGGGAACCACGAAGGCTCTACAATACTAAAGCGTAACTCGCCATTCTCTTGTACATAATTTCCATAAAAATTTTCGGTTGTATTCTCTATTCCATTTCGATGGACGAGTTGTAACATTATAATATCTGTCTGAAAATTATAGTAAATGCTGTCGTGAGGAGTCATCGTTTGCCCCTCCCACATCTCGGTGAGCTGCCACTTGCCAAAAATAGGACCTATATATCCATCGTTCTGCGTACACGAAGTGACGGCTACAACCAATAAAACGCCCAATAAAACGCGGCGTACTATATCTATTATTCCTTTCATTTCCCAATCGTTAAAATTCCACTCTTCTTGATTCCAATAGCAACACCCCAGTTGTCGCCATACAGCTTGCCCTTGTCGCCGGCCAGCGACAACGAGAAACTCCACCCCGCGAGTTTCGCAGGCGTGTAATGACACTCGAGCAATCCCGACAAATCGTGCTGGGTATCGGCCAGCGGGAGCTGCAACGACCCCCACGAAGTCCGGTACGAAGCCAACACTTTGTATCGCCACTCGGGGGTAATATATCCCATGGCCCCTACGTGTACCCCACGCATACGATTAAACTTATACTTCAGATAACCATCGGTATTATACAAGGTCGATTTGGCCATCGGGGTACCGTTGGACTGCCCGTAATGAGTCCAACCATTATAGAAGTAATTGTTGTAATAGTCGTCATAACCCGTTGCTTCGGTCGTCAATACCGGGTTGACGTAGTCGGTCGGGCACCAGTTCAAGGGGCCGCCCTGATTGGTAAAGTCGACATACTCGACCACCACGTCGGAGAGCCAGTTCTCGCGACCGCTCTTGTATTCGATACCCCACAAGCCGTCCCAGCCGTTGAGCTTGCCCATGCCCGAAGCATCGTCGTAATACCATTCGAAATACCCCCGGATAGACGATTTGTCCTTAAAGGTATACTGTGCCGACAGGTTCCACTGCCCCACGTGGTTGCCATAGTAATAGGCCTGATCGCCCTGATTGGTACTGCCGTCACCCGAGGTCGGAACCAGAACCTGCAGGAAATCTTTCAGTCGCGTGGGGCTTTTCATCGTAAGCGAGTCAATCAGTACCCCCTTGTCATAATAGCGACGAGTCCCTCCGAACTGGGCAGCCAACTCGGCACCGATAGTCACCACAAAAGGTTTGTCGGGATTGGTACGGAACGAAATCGACTTGTGGTGATACAAGGCTCCGGTAGTGATATACAAATTGTAATAGTTGTAATGCTCCCGGGCATAATCGTTGTCCGTGAATTTGCCGTAGGCGATATCGCCCTTGATCTGTACCCACCCTTTCGTATAGGGAATGTCGACAAAGTCGATAAAGCCGGCACGCACCTGAGGGATAGGACGGGCATTGCCCGACCAGACCAAACCGCCGGAACTCAACTCGAAGTTGACAACGGGGTCGGTCAACTCGCGATTCCCGGCCGAGATGAAAATCTTGCGATATTTGATACCAGCATACAGTTGTTGAATGCGGAACGAAGAGACCCGGGGTCGACGCTCCAAGAGACCCTGATTTACATCGTAATAGGCCACCGGCGAAGTAGACGAAAGCATCCCTACCAAATCGACACCGAACTCATAGGAGAAGCGCTTGCTCATATCGATGTCGCGCGACAAGGCGGCTCGCAAATAACCGCACTTACTGTGAGTTACCAAACCATGCTTGTTAGCCGACAAAAAATAGGGAGCAAAGGTGCCACTACCGGCATTACCGACCATCGACACCGCGTAGTCCATCGAATATTGAGCAAAAGTGTGAAACGAACCTCCCACCATCCACATAAGCGCAGTGAGCAGTACGCCCCAAAAACGACGATACATCATGAATAAATTTTCTAAATACTGTTGTTACGGTAACGACGGAGAGGAGACAGCCCCTCCTCCGACCGGCACAAAAGTAATACATATATCGTTATGGGGCAATCGGCTACGCTTTATTTAACAAAATCGGGAGAGAAAGTGCATGCCGATGCACCCCCTCCCCCGATCGATTCACAGAGGATATAATGTTAACCGATTAGAACGAGATACCTACGCGGAAACCCAGATTGCTGCGTCCGTCGATTTCGTAGGTCAGCACCTTGCTCTTGTTGGTGGCATAGTTGTAATACATGGCCAGGTGCAGTCCATACCGATAGTTGGGACTGGGAAAGATACTGATACCTATCTCGGGCGAGACGGCAAATCCCCAGGTATCGTGATAGAGCTCCCAGGCCTGCATGTAGGACGACATGCGGCTGTAATTGGCACCCATCTTTACCGTCATGTAGGGCTCGAACATGCCGCTGGTCGTGAAGCGATATTTGGCCAAAAGACCGAAAGGCAGTTGAAACAGCGAGTGCTGTTGGTCGGTTGTCAGTGCCGAACTGGAGCTCAAGGCCAGTGTCTGCCGGTCGATATACTTGTTGTTGGTATGGTAGGCGATATAAGCACCTATGGCCATGTGGGGCATCACGTAATATCCACCTTCGAAGTTCATACCCCATCCGCTCGCCTTGTCGGCATAACTGTTTCCCATCGGGGCATTGAATTGCCAATCGACATTGAAATAGGTTTTCGAAACGGTTTGCGCGTTTCCACGGGTCGGCACAACCACCATAAAAGCAGCAGCTACCACCCATAACGATATGTGTTTAATAGTTTTCATAATTCGATTTCTGTTTTTATTGGATATACAAAATGGGTAGTCACGTTATTGATTGGTCAAATAGGGAGACTGGTTGAAGGCCTGATCGATGGCACGGATAACCAAAGTCTGGTTTACCCGGGGAGAGCTGCTCTGCAAACCGGCCATGTAGGTATCCCACAGCACCGGCAACCGTTTGCTTGTCGTAGTCTGGTCGGTCAGGTCGACCAGTTCGGCCAGGAAGGAGTTCACACTGTAACTGTACACCACGGGATAAGGATAATACCAACTGCTCCAGTAGGGTCCCCAGTAGCCGGGTCCCCAATAGCCGGGATAGCCCCACCACCAGTTGGGACTGGGATAGTTGACAAAGTAGTGTACATCTTCGATGTAGCTGACCTGCAGACCCAGGTCGGCCTCCTCCTTGGTGTCGACCAGCATGAAGCCCCGGGCTGCCATATTTTCGGCAAAGGTCTCGAGAATATAGTTGGCCTCGTCGTTGGTCCAGTAGGTGGCTTTTTCGCTGTCGGTAATCAGCAGCACACTATCGGGCATGTAGTAGGTGAGATAGTCGACGAAGCTGGCCGATTTGTCATAATCGGTAAACACCACATAATCGTCATCCAGCTTGGAGAGGCTGGGCTCTTTCTGACAAGCAGTAATGGCTGCCACGACAAAAAGAATCGGGATTAGTTTTTTCATAATCGTTCTGTTTTTGATTGTTTTGTGATATGTTATACCTCAAAAACAAAACAGGCCCGATATGGTTCGAAATCGGGCCGACTTTTTAGCAGGATAGCATTGTCTTTTTCGGTTGAAGATTCACAGCCGATGATACACGGCATCGACCTGGGTAGCTATGTAGTCCCAGTTATACGGAGTGAGGTCGTATTGGCAACGGGTATCGGTCTGTGCCAACTTGCGGGCAAGCGCTTCGGCAAGCGAGCGAATATCGCCCGTTGCGAAAAAATCGTCGGCCGGGAGACAGGAGAGGCGGTTGGCGGGAATATCGCTGACCAGCACCGGCAGGTGATAGCTCAAAGCCTCGAGCAGTACGATGGGCAACCCCTCGTGAAACGAAGGCAACACAAAGAGGCGGGCTTGCGAAAAGAGTTCATTCAGCTTGGCTCCCCGAATAAAGCCGGTAAGCACCACCCCCCGCTCCCGAGCCAGCTGTTTCAGCGTGGTCGAATAGTGGTCTTCGTGGTCGGCATCACCCGCAATCACCAGTTTGTACCCCTCGTGAGGTATCTGGTCGAATGCCCGGATGAGCAGGTCGAACCCCTTCTCCTCGACAAACCGCCCTACGGCCAATACATATTTATGGGACTCCAGCCCCAACGAGGCTATATAGTCGGTCGTCGTGGCTATGGCAGGAGTATTCACCCCGTTGTAAATCAGGTGAGCATTGCAGCGATGGTACTTCTCGCGCAGAATATTGTCGATGACGGTCGAGATGACAATCACCTCGTTGGCATACTTGACACCCATACGTTCGCCCAACCGCAGCACAGCCTTGGCCACCCGGTTCCACTTCTGCCGGTCATAGTCGGGACCATGGTGAGTCATCACCACCTTCAGTCCCAGCAACCGGGCAAAGGGGACCAGCAACGACGGCCCGATGGCGTGGATATGCAGCACGTCGGCATGCACCCGGCGGGCATAGAGAATAGCCAGGAATGTATGGACAATGGCCTCGATACTCTTCTTGCGGGGTGCATAGGTGTCTTTCAGGCGAACGCCTTTATACGTAGTGATTTTGTTTTGCGGAGTCACGTAGCACGAACGACGTACTACCGTCACGTCGTGGCCCATGGCAGCCAAGCGGGGATACAGCTCCTCGCAATGGGTCTCCACCCCGCCCTGAATATCGGGGATTCCACGCGTACCGGCCACGACTATCTTCATCGCCACGACTATCCTTTCTGCCCTATTCGGGCCTATTGAGGTTTCCCTGTCGGGGATCCTGACCCACATCGTACCACTTCTTGTCGATGCAGACCGGTTTGCCCAGCAGCGAACGCATTTTATTCTTGAGTATCCACCCCATGGGGTGACGCACGTAAGAGAGCTTTTTCATCACCGGCGAAACGGTACCGACCATCCAGCAATTCTTGGGGCACCGCCGTACCAGTTCGCGCACATGCTGTGCCTGCTCGCTGTTCCAGATTTCGTCGAACGAGCCGGCCTTCCGGATGTTGCCCATGCCCTCTTTCCAATATTTCGACTCCAGTCCGTTGCAGGGATAGACCTCGCCATACGGGTCGATAAAGCAATTCATCAGACCGGCCTCACAGGGCAGCAAACGACGGTTGCCCTCGATGTAGTTGATGAGCCCCATGTTGAAGAAGGCTCGGGCCCACGATTTGGGGTGTTTCTCCCGCATCTGCATCTCGATGAGTTGGGCAAAGTTGGCACACACCGTATCGCGATTGGTGATGACGTTGTCGTCTTTATGGAAATAATACGAGTTATGGAAAGCTGCTGTGGCAAACTCCATATCGAGCGCTTTGGAGAGGTGATAGAGCGAAAGCATGTCTTCGGAGTTGTTGTTCGATACCGTAATGCCGAAACCTATATCCTTCACGCCCATCTCTCTCAACTTCAAGAGGGTACGAAGTCCCTTATCGAAACCGCCGGGACGCCCGCGCAACTCGTCGTTTTTTTGCGACAGTCCCTCGATGCTGATACGAATGCCAATTTTGGGGAACTTCTTGGCCAACTCGATTACGCGGTTCTCGAACCACCCCGACGTAGAAATCACTACCCGGGGAGCTTTGCGAAACGCTACCTCTACAATCTTATCCAAATCTTCCCGAACAAAAGGCTCGCCACCCGTAATGTTAATAAACTTGACTCGAGGCAAAACCTCCAACTCCTCGGGACGAATTTCTTGCCGGGGATCGGTGGGATTCTTCCAGATATTACACATCTTGCACTGCATGGGGCAGCGATAGGTGGTAATAATGCTTATATCGGTAGGTGCAGAAATCTTCATTTTTTTCAAATATCGTGCAAAGATAAATCTTTTTCCCAGTCTTTCAAATTTATATTTACCCTTCTATTCCATACACTTTTTTCAGTTGTTGCCAGTACCGCTCTCCAGAAAATCGAGCCCTGGCCCGCTTCGAAATTGCCTGCCGATCGGTATCGGCAACCGACATGCGAGCCTCGATTGCCTCCTCAAGTTCCTCCTTGTCGCCCATGCGAAACAGGGTGCCATCGCCCTCGCGTATCAACTCGGGGATACCGCCCACTTCCGAACCAATAACAGGGGTACCCATGCACAGCGACTCGATAATACTCAATGGGTTGTTTTCGTAACAAACCGACGGGACTACCATCGCTCGAGCTTGACGAACTAAATGCACGACCTCTTGAGGAGAAAGATAGCCCAAGAAATGTATTCTCTCCGAAGCATACGCTCTACGTAATTCTTCAGCCAAAGGTCCATCACCTGCTACATATAACGGATAAGGCAAATTTTGTGCCGCATCGAGCAGCAGACGTATGCCCTTCTCTTCGGAGAGGCGCCCCACATAGCAGTAGTAAGGCTCAGCAACCGGCTCCGGCTTTTCTGGTTGAGATAAAACGTCGAGCTTCTCCTTTTCGAGGAAGTTGTTAATAACTGCCAGTTTGGTATAGTCGTACCCGCAAGCTCTCATCTTTTGGGCCATAAACGCACTGGGGCAGACAAACGTATCGACCCAGTGCTGCAACTTCCGCCTATTCCACCACAACGCTTCACCATAGGCCAAAGCACTGGCCACGGCACTACCCTTCATACACTTGCGTCGCAACACCTGAGTCAGATCGGTAAAGCAAGCTTCACAAACTTTGCCGTGGCACAAACAGTTGTACGAGGGGCACAACAGCTTATAATCGTGCAAAGTCCACACCACACGGCAACCCATCTCGTGAGCCAACTTGACCACAATGGGCGAAAGATAGGAGTGGATGTTATGAAAGTGAACAATGTCGGGACGGAAATCGTCGAGGATTCGTTGAAACGAGCGTACAATATCGCCCGTACCAAAGAGCCGGTTGGCTGCTTTCAACTTATCCATCAGCCCTCCCGAGAAGGAGACTTCGGTAGCAAAATAACGGGCAGTATCACTGGGTAAATTTTTCGGATAAGCCATCGCATAGACAGCAACCTCATAACCCATACGACGCAACAAAACCTCGAGGTTGATCATGCTGATGCAATCTCCCCCTCTCGGATAGTAAAACTTATTCACCAACAGGATGCGTAGCTTTTGTTTCATGGGCGGCGTTCAGGTTATTTAAATATCCGAGCGGTAAACTTGTTTTTTGCCCACACCCACTTGTACAGACAAATGGGGCCGACAATTCCCGCTCCTATTATAAATAACGCAGAGAGCACAAACTCTATTGTATTTCCACCCGACAATATATGTGTTAAAATCGCTTTTCCACCCCCCATAATCCAGGTGTGAAAAAGGTAAATAGTCATCGACATCACCCCTACCCGACTCAGCCACAGAGACACTGGTCCTGACAGACGAGAAAGCCAGACCGAAACCGAAAGTACCATAAAGCTACCGGTAATACCCGACGACAATAAAAGGAGTGTAGCCAGCACCCCGGACTGCACGTGGCCATAAGCGAACGAAAAACCTATCGTAATCACTCCCCATAACAGCGGATACCGCCTCATCGCCAGCTGTAAACCTCCCGACCGAGCCACCCACATGCCCCACACGAAGAAGGCCAAATGAGAGCACAACTGCCTGATACAAAAGCTCTGTGGCGCCGTGTCCCAAAAGAACAACCCCAACGCCATTATCGAGAAGATAATGAGCCGACCTCCTTTTTTGAAGAGAGGAGCCAGGCAAAACGTAAGGAACAGCACATACACGAACCACAGGAAATATCCCGCCTCGGGCAAATAGAACACACGATACAATGCATCGAGTGTCACCGGATGGTCTACCTGCATCACACGGCCTATCCCCACCTTGGTACCCACGATAGCCCACGAAAGAATAAAGTAGGGAATCATCAAACGTTGAAACTTGCTCCACACAAATGGCAGATAGTCTGTCCGACGGGTAGAGCGATCGTAAAAATAACCTGCTATGATAAAGAAAAGCGGCATGTGGAAATAGTAGATAAAATCTATAAAATCGACATACCATTTCGGAGCTCCGGCCGGAATATAGTGACCGACAACCACCAGAATAATACCTAACCCTTTAGCTATATCGAATACAATATCCCGAGCCTTTTCCATATCAGATATTCTTTTTTGATGCTTGTTCAAAAGAATCGATAATACGCTGTGCCACAGCATCGACCGTAATCGATTGTGCATACCTCTTACAGTTTGCGACAAATCGATCATTCTCCTCTATCACTCGGGCTATATCGTCCTCATCCCAACCATCACGAGCAATTCCCAACTGCTCTTTCTCGACCACCTCACTATCGAAAGGTACTCGATTGGTCACTACCGGGGTCGACATAGCGACCGACTCCATAAGAGCCAACATATTGAGCTCTCGCAATGAGTCAAACAGCGAAGCTTTCGACTCCCGATAATAACGGAAAAGTTCCTCATGAGGCAATTTCCCCAACAAAATAATCTGCTGTTCACGGCCTAACTTCCTTATCTGTTCTTGATACTCGTCTCTCAGCCCTCCATCTCCGGCCACATACAACACATAGTCGTTGTATTGTGGATATTTCGAAAAAAAAGCGGCAGCCTTACGAATTACAGATATTATATTTTTCTCCCAAAAAAGACGGCCAACCGTAAGCAACTGATTTTTCTTAAGCGTTGAAATAGAGTTCTGTTTTACCACAATACCATGGCCTATGGGACTACCCACTCGAGGCATATACTTACTTATAAATCGCTGAGACACATACGACCGAGGTATCACCCAAACCTTACGCATAAAGCAACGGGCTATCACGTTGTACCAAATACGTGACGGCAACATTTTCATCTTGCGATTATGAGCCCCAAGCTCTTGCCATACAACAGTCTTAGAGGGTACGATAAGAGCTGACAGAAACGACGGGATTGAGAACGTCTCGCTCGTCAGTACCATATCGACCTCGTGGCGCCGCTTGCGCAAATAGCTCCACACCCCTGGCATAAAAGGCAATAATCCGGGTTTGAAAACCCGTTTCCAGATCGACTTCAAAAAGACCACTTCAAAATCATAGGCTTCTTCTTTTGCAGGCTTGAAATCAGCAGCAGCAAGCAATGTAACCGAATGCCCCAAACGAAGATAGGCCATGCAAAGGTCATATATCATCGTCTCTTTAATTGTTTGGACAAAAGGAACAACCTCTTTTTCCGGAGTGAAAAGTATAGGATTGATGACGATAATATTCATATAGTTCGTATTTCTGAATACAAAGATAATGGATATAAAGCCCGGCACAAACTTGTTGAGTCAATTCATTCCGAACTTCCCATTTTTTTCTTTACGACACTCTTCAACTTCTCATTTACTTCTTGCCTGATACTTTTAGGCTGGATATAATAACTGAGTATAATTACTGTTATCACATAAAATATTTGCCATACAGCCGAATCGACCCAATAAAAAAACGCAGCTCCTCCGACCAAAAACAAGACAGGATAAATAATTTCCAAAGAGATTCTTACCGGGAAAAACTTCCACGTATCGACCATTCTGAATCCCAACATAAACAGATATGACAATATCGAAGAGAGAATTATTCCCCAGATACTCATGATACGTATAAACAAATAATTCATTATCAAATTCAAAACGGTAGTTACAACAACCCCGGGAAGATTTCTGACCGTTCGTTTAGAACACTGATAGCCCAAATCGTAAAATGCAGCCAAAGCAAAACAGAAAACCGAAATAAACATCGGATAAAGATATTGCAGACTCTCCTGATAACGGACATCAACTAACCACGAATAGTTAAGCTTCAATACAAAGACCAATATCAAAACCAACACCGTAAGAATTACACTATACGCATTAAATATTCGAGAGAAAAAAACCTCTCGATCGGGAGCTTCGTATTGTTTGATTGCCGTCTCCTGCCAAGCTTGATATACAATTACCGAAAACGTCTCGAGTATCGTAGAAAACTTCATCCCTACTGCAAAAATACCATTGGCTTCCAACCCTAAATAATGCTCTATAAACAATCGACTGGAACTACCCAACAGCCACCAGCAAATGGCATTAGGGAGCAATGGTAATGAATACTTCAAAAGAGCCCGATTCAAAGCCTTATCTTTGAAACTGACTACAAAATAGCGTTTAAATACCCGAGTCTGAAATTCGATAACCACCATCGAAACCAAGCGTGCCAATATATTGGAACAGAATATTCCGCCAATACCCATCTTCAACCAAGCTACAAAAATCAGGCTGTATAAACCTATCTGAAAAGCGGTAAGAATCCCCGCAAAAACAAACTGCTTGTTCCGTCCAAGGCCTCGTACGATTTGGATCTGAACTTCATATAGCGAAAGTGTAATAACAAAAGCGATAATCCATCCCCAATCGCGTATCTCATAAAAAAAAGAAAAGATAATGCCAACCAACAAAACCGCCAAAGATGATTGGCTTAACAATTTATACGAAAATGAAACAACCCCTCTACGGGTATATTCATCTTCATTGTCCAACAAGAATCTAAATGTACCATCCCGCAATTGGAAGGTAATAATCCCCATCGCCAAAAATGTGAGCGTAAGCACTATGTCGTAATATCCAAAATCATCTGGCGAGATAAAATAAGTATACAGCGGGACCAATAGGAAAGTGATAAGCTTAGAGCCTAAATTCCCTATAGCATAAATAAAAATATCATGTATAAACTTCGTAGCCCTATTCATACTTCTCCTATTCGCTTGGCAGAACACTCGTAGTGCTCTTTAATAACCACCGCATCTCTCGCCATGAAACCAAGCAGAATCATTACGACAATGCCCGATCCCTGCAAAAAAGCACTACCGGCAATCGATTCTATAAATAAGAACGTCATAATCAGCAGTCCTCCTTTATAGAGCGCTATGGCATCTGAGTCTACAACTGAAATTTTTATTTTTTTATACACCCATACCCAAAAATAAAAGAATATAAAAATACCTACGATTCCAAATTGGGCCAATTCGGGGAAAAAAGTATCAGAGACAAAAGGACAATCCCCTTCGAGCAACCCCCAAACTTCATCTATATTATACTCTTTATACAACAAAGAATACCCTACGTCACCCGACGAAAAGGTCGCATAGGAGGCCAAACCCGATCCCAAGAAAAAATGATCGGCCAAAACCTGTGGTGCTCGCACATACAAAACAGCCCGCGCAAAAGAATCGTCCATATTGGCTACTCCCGAGAAAAGTCCGGAAGAGATAAAGTAATAATTTATCTTTCCCCAAGCTACATACAATACAGCACACAGCACGACTGCCATCATAATCCATTGTTTCAGTTTTACCCGGGACAGGATTCCCGGTTTATACCAAAAGACGATATACATGGCTACCACAAAGAAACCATAAAATTTGGAACGGGTGCTGAAGAATCCCACAGCCAGCATAAGCATCATCACAATCTTGTCTCTCTTGGTAAGCCTTTGATAGGAACAGTAATAGTATATCAAAAATAAAACCGTACTGATAATACCATAATAAGCCACATGGAAAAAGATCTTCTTTCCAGCCCCTGCAAGAATAATCGTCAGCATCAAGACACTCAGAAAGACACACAATCGTTTAAGGAATTGCTTCTGGGAAGCATCGAACCGCACACCCATGGAATAGGCGGCATAAAAAGCAATAAAGGGCTTGAGCTGGATAAAGAAGTCGTACATGATTGCCTTAGGTGTATTGTAATGCACAAAAAACAGGGAATACAATACATAAAAAAACATTATACCCACAACCAAAAACAGACCTTTATACCGCTGGTGATTCTTATTGGCCAACAAATCCAACATGCACAGGAGAGCCAACAAGAGTGTAATGAGTTCATCGGAGCTTTGGAACCATAACATTTGATAGGTATAAACTCCTGCAATGAGCATCAAGAAGAATAGCCCAAAGAATATTTTATTCAAGGAAACCATGGCTTATCCTCTTCTCGTCTGTTTCTCCGAATATCCGTATGTGTGTTTTACTTCCGTGTCGTTCAGTACAAATATGACATTTTTCAACGAACCTTCTGCGGCAAAATCCATCGCATTGAATACGCTGTTCTTGGGTGTATGGTTTGCCCGGCAAACGTAGAGTGTAGCATCGGCAAAGCGAGTCAACGAGAAGGTATCGGAAACGCGCTCAACCGGAGCCGTATCGATAATGACATAGTCGTAGCGTTCCCGCAGATCGTTCATCAGACGGTCCAACTTGGACGACAGCAGCAACTCCGAAGGATTGGGCGGAACAGGTCCGGCCGTAATGACATCGAGCGACTCGGTTTGCGAATGAATCAACGAACTCTCATCCGCACCATTTTTGGCTACCAAATAATTGGTCAGACCGGAAGCCGATGACAGTCCCAGATAATTGGCAATTTGAGGGCTGCGCAAATCCAGGTCGACCAAGACCGTACGCTTGCCGGTCATGGCAATCGCATAGGCCAGGTTGAGGCTGACAAACGATTTACCCTCACCCGGCTCGGACGAAGTTACCAACAGTACCCGCTTTTCATTTCCGGGCAAGATGAACTGCAAGTTGGAGCGCAACAAACGGAACATCTCGGCTACCGGCGAATTGCTGTGACCCTTCATCACTACATAATCGGTCGACAAATTGTGCCCTATCTCGCCAGCCACAGGCAGATTGGTCAAACGGCGCAGGTCGTTACGGGTAGCGAACTTGACGTTGAAAATGCTCTTTCCATAAAGATAGACAACCGGTAGTACCAGACCCACGCCAAAGGCAATCGCCAGCAACAGCAACGACTGGGGCGATACCGGTTTGTTCTTGCTGTAGGCCGCATTGACAATACGGCATTTGGGCGAGGTCGAGGCCAAAGTCATGGCATTCTCCTCACGTCGTTTCATCAAGAAGGTATACAGTTCGTTTTTAATCATCTGATTCCGCTTGATATCCAGGTAGGCTCTCTCCTGCTCAGGGAATCCACGAAGTCTATTCTTAAACTCGGCTTCCTGCTTCTTCAAATCGGCACGGGCTATATCCGAACTCTCCTTGGCCTTAGATACCGTGTTCAAGATATTCTCACGCATGGCATCAATCTGAGCCGTAAGCGTAAGCAACGACAAGTTCGAGTCCTTGGCCGTACGCAACAGACGCATCCGCTCCAGCAACAACTTGTTATACTCGTTGATAGCCTCGGCAGCACCCTTATCGGGAAGACCGGTTGTAACCGGCACCAACGAATATTTGTTTTCGGGCCTATTCAAGAAACTATCTACCATCGAGATAATCGAGTATTGCGTCTCGGCCTCGAGCAACAGTTTGCGATACTGGCTGTTGGCCTCAAGAATAATTTTGGCCTCAGAGTTAATATCCGAGAGGTCGTTTTCCCGTTTATACTGTTCGATAACCCGCTCGGCCTCATGCAACTCGTTCTCGACCGTTATCAAACGATCATCGATAAAGGCCAGCATGTTTTCTGCTTTCAGGTTTTTATTCAGCACGGCATCCTCGTTATAACACTCAATGAGAGTGTCGAGTATGTCTTGTCCTCTACGTCGATTCGAATCTTCGATTTTCAAAGAGATGCCATTGGCTTTTTTATCCGACAAATCAATTTCAAGACGTTTCGATAAAAGCTCAGCCTGCACATCGTACCCATTGACATGAGCCACAAAGTCCAACTTTTTCCCAGGTGTATAATAGGGAGTCTTATCAATGACTATCCCCTCTCCATAATCGACTTTTACCGGGAACGAGGTAGCTTCGGCCTCTGCCAAAGTTTCAAAGAATCCCCGCTTCAGCACCACCTTGATCTTATCACTCGACTTGTCGGTCTGCACTTTCACAACAAATCCGGAGACCAGAGTATCCAACATCGACTCGGGCACATCGACCGTAATAGGCGAATTGCCATAATACTCGGTCTTGCTGAAAAAATTCTTCTTGCTCGTATATACCTTGTTCAACTCCAAGCGCTGCACCATTTCGCGAATGATGGTATGAGACGAAATCACCAGAATCTCATCGTTTACCGAACCTCCGCCTATCATACCATCCAGAGAGAAACCACCGCCCGATACCCCAGACATCAAAGACGACAAACTACCACTACTCCCTTTTTTCTCATCTTCATTGACCAGAATATCGGCCAACACTTCGTATTGTGGCTTGGCTATCTTTAGATAGCATGCGACCAAGGCCACGCACACCACTACAGAACCGACAAAGAGGTACCATTTCCTGCAAATCGCACGCCACAAGGCTACGACATCGACACTATCGTTTCTTCTTTCGGAGGTATAATTTTCTTCCATAAACGGGATATTTTCTTTTTATTTAATGAACAGCGCTATGGCCAACGAAGCCAAAACCGAAATTGCACTCACTACCGTACCGGCTACCGAGATTCGATACGAAGCCAACTGGTTATAATCCGAGTTGTTGCGCTGGGCCCGGTTGGGCATGACATAGACTACATCGTTTTGCTTCAAATAGAAATAGGGTGACTCGAACAACGACTTGTCGGTCAAGTCGAAACGATGGAATATGCGCTTGCCATTCTCTTCGCGTATCAAGAGTACATTCTTGCGCTCTCCATAGATAGTCAGGTCGCCGGCTGCACCAATGGCATCGAGAACAGACACCCGTTCGGTTTGTACCGGTATTTGCCCCGGATTCTTCACTTCGCCCAATACAACGACTTTGAAGTTCATAAACTGTACCAGCACAAAGGGATCTTCCAACTCGGGACGAATCTTGTCTTCGATATATTTGGCCAACTCGTTACGAGTCATTCCGGCAGCGTGAATACGCCCTACAATCGGGAAATAAATATCACCATCACGGCTTACGGTATACACCTGCAGGTTGGGAACAATCGTAAGTTCCTCTTTTCCAGGCTCCGAATAAGAGACTGCGGGCAGGTTATAGGGAGCAGCTGCATCGGGCACAACCGACGAAACGGTAATCGAAAGCATATCGTCGGGGGCAATACGCAACTCGTAATTGCCGACATCGACCTGACCGCTTATCTGTTCGACATCCAAATTCTCGAAATAAGTCGTCTTATTGGTAGCACACGACGTGAGCACCAACAAAAGGGCAAAAATACTTAACCGGTTTATTTTCATTACACTATTTTTTTCTTCCCGGAATTTCCAGAAAATAATTCTAATTTATAACGATGTACCCCCCTCGTTTATTATATCGCCCCTCTTATCTTTTGACAGTTTTCATAACAGTTTTTTACCCTATTTTCTTTAATCTTCGAAAAGATTCTTACTATCAAAATCTTAACCGTCTTTTCAAAAATTCAATCGCTTTTCCTACAAATGATTTAAACGGGCCATAAGGCTCCTTGTTTGAAAAAGTTTATGTACGTTTGTAACACTTTTTGATATACGTTATGGACTTGAACTTTTCTTGGAATCTCTCCCTCCCCGAAATATATGGAGTCGGGATATTTGCTTTGATTTGGATTATCGAAATAGTGTATCAATTCTACCTGTTCGATCGCCCGTTCCGTTTTTACAAAAAGAGCGAAAAGGGTAAAATCTCATATTCTTCCGAACGCCCGCCCCTATCGGTCATCGTCTATGCCCAGAACGATGCCGAGAACCTTATCCAGTTCATGCCCCGTATCCTGAACCAGGATTATCCGCAATTCGAAGTTATTGTGGTCAACGACGACTCGACCGACGACTCGAAAGACATCCTCACCACTCTGCAGACTCAATACGACAACCTATACCACACCTATGTACCCGAAGGGTCGCGCAACCTGAGCCACAAAAAACTGGCTCTCACGCTCGGAGTGAAAGCAGCCCAATACGACATCGTCGTATTCACCAATGCCAACTGCTGCCCGCCCGACAGCCAATGGTTGGCCGCCATCGCCCGCAATTTTGTACCGGGCACCGACATTGTGCTGGGCTACACCTCCATGCAATCGAAAGAGAAAGCCCCCCACGATTTCGGCTACTACATCTACGACAAATTGCTCTTTACACTGCGTTACCTCTCATTTGCCCTCATCGGGCGTCCCTACATGGGCGAGAGTTCCAATTTGGCCTATCGCAAAGAGCTCTTCTTCAAGAACAAGGGTTTCTCAAAGCACTTGCATCTGCACTATGGCGACGACGACCTATTTATCAATGAGATAGCTACCCGAGAAAACACCCGGGTAGAACTCTCACCCTCTTCCCAAATGACCGCCGTCTACCACGACAATCACGGGGCCTGGAAAGAGCTGAAACTGCAATACGACTTTACCGCAAAATACCTGCATACGGCAGCCAAGGCGGTATTCGGCATGGGCAAGGTATTCGACTATACCTTCAACATTCTGTTTATCCTGCTGTTGGCCTGGGGCATTTTGAGCAACTGGCTCTTGGCCATCATAGCCCTGTTGCCGGCTGTGTCGATTTTTGTCATTAAAGCGGTGGTATACCGGCGTGCGGCCAAAATATTCCACACTCCCCGCTACACATTCGTCCTGCCCCTCTTCTCGTTTTTGCAACCGTGGGTAAACCTCTATTTCAACATCATAGGTTCAGCCTCCCGGAAAAAGAATTTCACTTGGCGATAACCAGTCATACCTCATCGGGGCCCGGCAAAAATCAGGGTATAAAAAAACGAAGAGGCCATGCCGCTCAAGCGGGGCACGACCTCCTCGATTATCTGAACTTTGTACCTTCGTACCAAGCGGCGGCTATTTAACCGCGATTTTCTTCTTCTCCGATACGGCAGGGGCGCTCTTTTTGGGAATCTTCACCGTCAACACGCCGTTGTTCTGGCAAGCCTCGATGGCATCGGTATCGACATTATCGGGCAAGATGAGGGTCTGTTGAAATTGAGAATAAGAGAACTCCCTGCGCAGATAGCGCCCCTTCTTACTCTTCTCGTCTTCCTCTTGTTTACGCTCGACCGTGATTACCAGATGATTGTCTTTATCGACCGTAATTTCAAAATCGTCTTTGGTAATACCGGGAGCCGCAATCTCTACCTCATAGGCCTTCTCGGTCTCTACAATGTTGATAGCCGGGGCGGCACTGTTGGTCTTGGCAATCCACTCGTTGCCGAAAAAATCGTTGAAAATACCGGGGAGCCAGTTTTGTTGATGCTTTGCAGGTGTCATAATCTTTACCTCCTAAATAAGTTTATACGTTAAGTCGACGGACAGTTTGTCGCGTCGTTCTCCCTTACAACAAAGAGGCCCGCCCTTTGGCTTGGATAGAGGGCGTTAAAGTTGACGAGAAAAGCTCAAAAAGCGTTACGGCTCCACCACTATATCGTAACGCAGTACCTTATAGGTAACGACAAAGGGCCGACCCGAGACGCGAGTCGGAGGAGAGTCGACATGGTAATAGTTACGCGAACGGTCGAAACTGTCGATTTCGCACTTGCGCGTGGTCCCGGGCAAAAGGTCGCAATCGACCATCTGGGTGCGATAGTCGATCATCTGACCACCGGGGTCGCGGTAGAAGAGTTGGAGCACGACCCGCGAGAGCCTGAACGGCGTATTGTTGCGCAGCAGAAAGCTCTCGCGCGTATCGCTCATGCGCTTGTCGAAGGCCAGCATGTCGACCGCCAGCGGCGAAAAGCGCAACGCGCCATAAAGCGTCGAGTCGTTATCGTCCTTCCCCTCCCGTACAATGGGACTCGGGTCGGTGTCGACCACCGGCTTGTCCATCTGTCTCGTCGAGATTTTGGGCACAGCGCTCTTGCGAGGCATGATGCCCGACGACTGCCCCCACATGGGCAGTACCGACAGTCCCACCACGAAGGCGAGAAGGAGCATCTTCTTCATAACCACACGCTTTTACAAATCCATACTAGCGAAATCAATAGCGTAAATATCAACAGATTACGAGCCGTTCCACCCAATAGCGGATTCAAGGCAACGCCACGGCGACGCCCCATCTCTACCCAAGTCGTCACATGTAAAATCAGGTACAGCACCACGGGAACCAACCCTTCGTAATAGGGAGCCAAGGGGAGCAGCGACGGCAACACCAGCCCCACGGCCACAAAGCCGTTGACCAGGTACCACCCGCGGGCAAAGGGACGGCCGAAAAGGACCACCGTCGTGCGCTTGTTGGCAGCTGCATCCTCCTCCATGTCGCGGTAGTTGTTCACCAACAGGATATTGATCGATAGCAACCCCATGGCAATGGAGAGGAGAAAGACCGCCATATCGAAATGCAACGCCTGCACGTAGTAGGTGGAGGGG
>ERZ780067.190-NODE-190-length-31125-cov-8.5439_pt1 | contig 31125 bp, 28 predicted proteins | sample MGYA00511841_ERZ780067 | MGnify/ENA primary metagenome ERZ780067 (study PRJEB29588, sample SAMEA2143295) | human gut metagenome | biome: human gut; feature: human-associated habitat; material: faeces | place: Denmark | collected 2008/2010 ... | reverse complement strand
GGGGGGGGGTGGGGGTGCCCGCCGGCACCGTGGTCGTGGATGGAGACGATGGGGTTCTCGTCGGCTTCCGACATGGCACGTATCACGTTCGATACACGTTTCTGCATTTCGGGGTTGGCCCGTTGTACGGCATTCAGCTCGATGGCATTGGCATACTGTCCCGTCTCGACCGACGAAACGGCGCCGCCACCCATACCGATGCGGTAGTTGTCGCCACCCATCACCACGACCTTCTCGCCGGGAACGGGGGTACCTTTCAGGGCGTCGCGCATGTTGGCGAAACCCACACCGCCGGCCAGCATGATTACCTTGTCGAAGGCGAACTTCTTGCCGTTCTCGGCATGCTCGAAGGTGAGCAGCGAGCCGCAGATGAGGGGCTGTCCGAATTTGTTACCGAAGTCCGAGGCACCGTTCGACGCCTTGATCAAAATCTGCTCGGGCGTCTGGTAGAGCCAAGGGCGGGGAGCCATGGCCCCCTCTTCCCACTCGCGACCCTCTTCGGTGCGGGGATAGGCCGTCATGTATACGGCAGTACCGGCAATAGGCAAGCTGGCACGGCCACCGCCCAGACGGTCGCGAATCTCACCACCCGTACCGGTAGCGGCACCGTTGAAGGGCTCGACCGTGGTGGGGAAGTTGTGCGTCTCGGCCTTGAGCGAGATGACGGTCTTTATGTCTTTGATTTCAAAAAAGTCGGGTTGTTGCGGATTCACCGGGGCAAACTGCTCGACCACCGGGCCGGCATTGAAAGCCACATTGTCCTTGTAGGCCGATACCAGGCGGTTGGGGTTGTACTCCGATGTCTTCTTGATGAGCTTGAAGAGCGAGCTCTCTTTCTCCTCTCCGTCGATGATAAACACGCCGTTGAAGATTTTGTGGCGGCAGTGCTCCGAGTTTACCTGCGAGAAACCGAACACCTCGCTGTCGGTGAGCTTGCGGCCGATTTTACGGCTCAGCTCGTTGAGGTAGTTGATTTCGTCGGAGCTCAAGGCCAGCCCCTCCTGCTCGTTGTAGGCAGCCAGGTCGTCGATGTAGACGATGGGGTCGGGACGTTTGTCGATTTCGAAAATCTGGCCGTCGATGCCGTGGTAGAGTCGTTGCAGCATCTTGTCAAACTCGGCCTGGTCGTTCTCGACCGGGAAGAACTCCTCGATGCGGGTAATGCCGGTGAGTCCCATGTTTTGCGTAATCTCTACCGCATTGGTACTCCACGGGGTAATCATCTCTTTGCGCGGTCCTACGAACCAACCCGACAGCGTGGGCTGTGCGAGTTGCTCGGCCTCTCCGAAAAGCCAGGATAACTTTTGGGTCTCTTCGGCCGAAAAGGCATGGTCGGCCTCGACCGCGATAATGTTTTGAACGGGGGTTTTGAAAAGAATGACCATTATGTCTTGTTTTTTAGTGGTATGGTTGTATTCCCGCTCCTCTCTTGAAAGGAGGCAGGGAAAAAGATCTATGGGTTTCGGCAGCAAAATTACATAAAATCTCTGGAATATCCTCGCAAAAAGAGGGGAATGACTTTTAAATGGATGGAATCGAATTTGTGGATTGTTGTGTTATCCCGAGAAAGTTGGTTAGCTATGACAATTATGCTCTGTATGGCGAAGCAATAATGTGGCGTATGAGTTTGGTGTGGTATGTTACAACCGTTTAATATTGAACGGTCTATAAGGTATACGGGAGAACTTGAAACCAATGAGCAGCAGTAATAAGTAGAATAGCAATGGGCGGAACGGCAGTTTGATGAAATACGGAAAGAAATCAAGACGGAGAAGCTGTTGCTGTTGATTGACTCCTGCCGAAACACCTTGCATTTTTCTGAAAGGGTTACCCAAGAATTGTGCAAGTTGAAGAAAGTAAGGCTGAAAGGTGATTTCTATTCTCCTGAATTCAACCGAAAGTTCCATGACGAGAGTGCGGCTTTCTCATTTGAGGAGGACAAAAACAGGAAAGGACATTACCATATATGCGTGAATGACATTCCGCTTGTGCAATGGTTCAGACAGAAAGCGAATGAATGGAGAAATGGGTTAGGGGTTGCTTCTGCAAGGCAGGATAAAGGACTGAAAATATAGAACGTACTCTAAAATCCACTCCAAAAGTAAATAAAGACATTAGAAGATAGGGGATTATCACAAAAAAAAACTATCTTTGTAATCGGATTGAGGTAACTCTCTCCGAAACATACGAGAAAAAAAGAAGAAGCGGTATGCTTATCTTGTAAGTTGGAAACGTAGGAAATTTCGGACTTAGTACAAGAGATGGCATAGTGGTTCTCACGCCATAGCGTGGGCTGCTATTATCATATCTGTACTAAAGGTTTCCTACGACCTCCAACTTAGACGTGGTAGCATTGCAGTTCCACGCTTGAACCGAAGTATGTTTTTTATCAATCTGATATACAGTTATAATCTATTATTTTCTTGTATATTTGATACCCAATAGTTCCCAGACGTATATTTGTTGAGAAGGACTACTAAAATTATATAGTAACAGAATACTGCTATTTCGAGGATAGTAATACATAGAATAAGTTTATGCTGATTTTGTTAATCTATGTATAACTAACCTAATGTCAGATATTGTTTTTCTAACTTTTGTTTCATGCTCTTTCAAAAATTGTTGGGATATTACAAAATTCGCTTCTTGCATGTCACCATCTGTAAGCCATTTCCAATATGACGTTGCTAAATTTTGTATTTAATTTTTATCGTTTAGAAATTTAGGAAAAGATTCTTTGATTTCTTCTAGTATCATATCAGAAATGACATCTCCTCTGTGAAATGTCATTCTAATATCGGTTTTTGCATCGTCTAGGGATATTTCACCTTTACTAAGCTGTTCTAAAATAGACATATTCCTACTATATACATCGCAAAGTTCCATTAAATCTTTGGATATTATATCGCGAGCCACATTCCTTTTATTTAGCGAATTACCTAAATATACAACAGCAATTGTTAATGCAGTTGTAATAATGAGCATTAACGCATCAATAATATTTATCTCATAGTTTATACATCCTCTAATAAAGGATAAAATTACTAGAGTTACAACTATTCCTATTGCAGCTCCACTAGCATATTTAAGTAGTTCTTTCATTACCTGTCTCTTTTGGTTGGATGTTCTATTTCCGTTATGATACGTTTTTTTCTAATTTCACTTTCATTAGAAATAAAATCAATTGTAGAAAGAACAACTTCACTTCCCATTTCTAGAGAAAGTTTACCAAAAGCCCCTGATACAAATGAAGATGGATATCCCCACACTCCATCCAAATTAATTATGAGTTTTACTTTATTTCTTACTGCTTCTTCAAATTTGGGTTTTAACAATACCTCAAAAAACTCTTCGCCAGAATGTGGTCCGTCTTTACGATATCGAGCTCCTGGAGAGTCAGAGAAATCAGCCTTTATGTCTATGATAATATCTTCCATATTACTTTTTCTATGTTCAACAATCAAACCAAATTAAATACAAAGATACCACATTTAATGGTCTAAACCGTTATTATGTTTATTAAAAATACTATATGTCTTTGTTTGTTGTATCTCCGTTTGTTAATTCCCAAAACAGCATAGTACCAGAAAAGTTGTGTTCGAGAGCTTCTGCTGTCTTATCTTTTAAGTTTATTTTCACATCATTGCTTATTATATAGGCTCGTGCAAAATATTGAGAATTGCTATTGACAGCTATTTGTGGAATCCCCTTTCCTCTAATTTTATTGTCTACTTTTTCTCGTGATTTAATTTTGCCGTCAAGAAGATCGGGCACTAAATCAGTATTATTTTCCAAGCCTATAACTCTCTTGATTTTTTTAAATACCTGTACAGGGATACTATCAAATATACCAACACCTAAATCTATAAATGTATACATCGTGTGCCCATTAGGGGCGTTATAAGTATATAACCACCATTTGAATTGATTTGCATTTGAATTATTGCTTGCGTGATTATTGGTATTTGACATTGCTTCTATTAGCATTTCATATAGATCTGGGAAAGGTTTATTACTTCCAAACACATGTTTTGTTCCTAGTATACATGCGTTTTTTGCTATATCTGATTGCACTTGATAATTGCTTTCTTGATGGAACAAATTAGTATCACTTTTGTGTGCAGATTTTAAAACCTTTGTTGCTTTTACATGATTATAAAAGCCAGACTCTGTAAATAATTTAAGAAGTTCTGGATCTGTAGGTGCATTTCCCCTAATGCGTCCTCTTTTTCCTAAAAACGACTCATCATTAGCACATGCGGCAAGTAATGCTATTGCATCTGAAGATAAAGCTGTTATATGTGACAAATCACATTGAACCTTTTCCTTATTATGCAATAACGATTTGCATTTTATGAAATATTCTAGAATTTCATTTGTATTATCTATGAATGAAAAGTTTTTAGGAACCTCTAGTTCTACATAAGCTTTACGTTCCCATTTCAGTTGTTCCACAAGTCCTCTTCGTCTATTTTCAAGACGATGCCTACGGCGCAACTTGTAACTTTTGCTTTGACGCTTCATTGTGCGCCTCATTCGTTTGAGTTGATAACGCCGTCTTTTAATCTCTTTTTTGGTTTTATAATTCACGAAATTACAATTTAACGATAATGTTATAATTTATTAAACGCTGTTCTATAAGTGCATTATTTTACCATATCCACTTTGGGGCATTTAGTTATTTATACTACAAAAGTATAAAAATAATCCGGACTATTGAATATAATTCACTATATTTGCATTATAAAATTGCATCTAAGAATGAAACTAAATAAGATAAAGGCAGTTTTGTCGGACAAAGGCATTTCTCAGACGTGGTTGGCAAAAAAACTGGATAAGAGTTTTAGTATGGTTAATGCCTATGCTTGCAACAGAATCCAACCTAACTTGGAGACACTGCAACAAATAGCAGAGATTCTTCAAGTTGACTTAAAAGATCTGATAACAGATAAGGATGAACGAGAATGATATTCTGTGGGCATGTGTTATCTTTTTGGCGTATAACTTCTGATAATGCAGAAATATAGGAACGACTATGACTCCGGAAGAAAAAGCTAGGCAAAAGATAGATCTGTGGTTTGCCGAAGCAGGTTGGAAGGTAATCAATAGAGAAGATTATGAACCGACTTGCACGGCTGTCGCAATAAGGGAAGGGTTGCTAAAAGGTAATCTTGAGGCAGATTATTTCCTTTTCATTAACGGAAAGGCTATTGGTGTGCTTGAAGCTAAAAGAGAAGAAATAGATCCTTTTTCCAACAATGTTTGCGAACAGGCTGTATTATATGCTAAAAGTGTTCCCCATATCTATCAGGCATATCAGAAGCCATTGCCGTTTATCTTTACTTCAAATGGCAAAGAACTGTTTTTCTGTGATTTTCGCGAACAAAAGCAAAGTTTTAAACAGATAATGGCTATCCCTACTCCTTATGAGTTGGTCAAGCAGTTAGGAATAAGTGATTATTTCGCAGGACTTCCCTCTTTGCAGAAAAAAGGATTACGTGATTGTCAGTATGAGGCAGTTACTGAACTGGAAAAAAGTTTCAGGAGTGGGCAGAATCGCGCCTTGATGGTTTTGGCTACAGGTGCAGGTAAAACATATACAGCATGTCTTGCTGCATATCGTCTTCTTTCATATACTCCAATGAGAAGAGTGTTATTTCTTGTGGACAGAAATAACCTCGGGAAACAGGCAGAGGGAGAATTTGGTACTTTTCGGCTAACAGAAAATGGAGATGCATTCAATACAATATTTACAGTGAATCGTCTTCGTTCCTCTTCTATACCATCTGATAGTAATGTCGTTATTTCAACAATACAGCGTCTTTTTTCTTTTCTGAGAGGAGATACTATTGAGGATAATGACAATGATGATGATAATGAGCCTACAGAAGAAGTTGTATTACCTCCTAATCCCAATTTACCACATGATTATTTTGATTTGATTATCATAGATGAGTGTCACCGCTCCATTTATGGGAATTGGCGTAAGGTATTGGAATATTTTGATACAGCCAGGCTTGTTGGATTGACAGCTACACCAATTCCTGAAACAATGGCATTCTTTAACAATAATCGCATAGTCAACTACACATTGGAGAAAAGTATCGTTGATGGTGTAAATGTAGATTGCCGTGTATATCGAATCAAAACTCAGGTTACAGAAAATGGCGGCGCTATATTAGAAGGAGAAAAAATCAAAGAAGAAACGCGATATACCGGAGATGTAAAAACCATTTCCAATAAAGAAACGAAGACATATACCAATAAAGAACTAAACAGAAGTGTCATTAACCCTGCGCAAATAAAACTTATTCTCTCCACTTATCGCGATGTCGTCTATACCGAGTTGTTCAATGATCCACAACGAGAAGCAAATTTTGACTATCTGCCAAAGACTTTGATCTTTGCTCTAAATGAGACTCATGCCAGCAATATCGTACAGATAGCTAAAGAGGTATTTGGACATACAGATGACCGTTTCGTGCAAAAAATAACTTATTCCGCGGGCGATAGTAATGAATTGATACGTCAGTTCCGGAATGATAAGGATTTCAGAATTGCCGTAACTTGCACATTGGTAGCAACTGGTACAGATGTTAAGCCTCTTGAAGTATTGATTTTCATGCGTGATGTAGAATCTTTACCGCTCTATATACAGATGAAAGGACGTGGTGTACGCACAATTGGAGATGAGCAGTTACGGAATGTTACCCCAAATGCGTTTAGTAAAGATTGTTTCTATTTGATAGATGCCGTAGGTGTTACTGAACACGAGAAAACAATACCTACGATAACTGATGAGCTGACTACAAAGATTATTACTCTTAAAGAGCTGTTGGAACAGATTACCCATGGTTACCTTCCTGACGAGCATCTGAAACGTCTTGCTGCAACACTTTCCAGAATATACAACAAAGCTGACAATTCACAGCGAACTGAGTTCATACGTTTAGCAAATGACGACATGAAAGAACTTGCTTCAAGGATTTACGAAGCATTTGAAAACAATATTCTGCCGCCATTCATAAGTACTAAAGAGCCTAATAACGAACGGAAAGGTTTAGTAGCTCCGCTTGCAAATCATGCAGATGCGCGTCGATATCTGCTTATTCTTGCTGCCGGGTTTGTCAACACACTAATGCCTGGTGAAGACACGCTTATATCTAAAGGTTTTTCAATAGAAGAAGCTAAAAGTACCACAGAAGCCTTTGAAGATTTTTGCAAAGAACATAGTGATGAAATAGAAGCTCTACGTATAATTTATAATAATGAAGGTGAGCCAATTACCTATTCAATGCTAAAAGATTTGGAAAACAAACTCAAGATGGCTAACAATCATTTTACTTCCAAGCAATTATGGAACTCATATGCCATTTTGAATCCAAATAGCGTTCGACGTTCTTCTACAAAAGAGGAGAGCGATGCTTTGACTAATATCATACAGCTTGTACGTTTTGCTTTACGCCAGATTGAGCGGTTAGATAGTGTTGTTTCCACTTCTAAACAGTATTTCAATCTATGGTTAGGACAAAACCAGCGCGAAATAACAGATAAACAACGTGAAGTTATCAGTCGTATTGTAGATTATATTGCTTCCAACGGAGCTTGTACAATCAAAGAGATTCGTGAAGATGATGCAACTCAGGCAGCACAGATGATCCGTGCCTTTGGCAATATGCAGAAAGCTAACGAAGCTTTACAGTCTCTATATACATTTGTAGTTTTAAGAAAAGCAGCATAATAATGACAACCATACAAATAATAGATAGGATAAGATTAAATCGAACTGGTTTGCAAACAAAAGATGCTGATGGGCGATGGGTCAATGTACATAAGCAACAAGGGGATTTAGATGGCGCATGTTCTATTTATTCCCTTGTGATGGCAATGCTATGCCAAGGGATGATTGAAGAGCAAGATATTCAACTATATAAATTCCCCGATAGGCGTACTCCTAAAGGCAAATTCTTATACTATTTTTTCTATGAACAAGGTTTTATTCAAAATGGTTATAACTATACAGCATTAGCACGTGAAATCAATGAACAGCCATTTGAAATTAGGGCAATACACAAAAGGCCAAGATCTAATGATGATAGGATTGAATTGATAAGGCAATTCGTAAGCCAGAATACTCCAGTTATAATCTCGACAGAATTCAATGATGGTGCACATGCTTTATTGGCTATAGGAATAGAAAGCGATGAAAATGACATCATAACTAAAATTTTCTGTCTTGACCCTGGAGCTACATCTCCAAAAGTATCCCCGTGGAATTGTTTTATTGATGTGTCAAAAGAAGGCAAATCGCAATATCCATTCTATTATGTAACTGAAATAAATACTTATAAAGTCACATTAGATGACATGCTTATAATAGAGCATAAAAATTTTGATTAAAATTATGGCAGCAAATAATACAACAGAGCAATCGCTCACCAAAAAAGTTTGGAATCTGGCAACAACCCTTGCCGGACAAGGTATCGGCTTTACTGACTATATCACACAGCTTACCTATCTTTTATTTTTGAAGATGGATGCTGAGAATGTAGAAATGTTTGGAGAAGAATCAGCAATACCATCTGGTTATCAATGGAGTGATTTAATATCTCTTGACGGTCTGGATTTAGTAAAGCAATACGAAGATACTCTGAAACAGCTGAGTGAACAGGAAAACCTTATCGGTACAATTTATACAAAAGCACAAAACAAGATTGACAAGCCAGTCTATTTAAAAAAAGTCATTACCATGATTGATGAGGAACAATGGCTGATCATGGATGGAGACGTGAAAGGTGCTATCTACGAAAGCATCCTTGAGAAGAATGGACAGGACAAGAAAAGTGGTGCCGGTCAGTATTTTACTCCACGCCCGCTCATCAAAGCAATGGTAGATTGCATAGCTCCACAAATTGGAGAAACAGTTTGTGACCCGGCCTGCGGCACCGGAGGTTTTCTCTTGACTGCATATGATTACATGAAAGAACAGTCTGCCAGTAAGGAAAAACGTGATTTCTTGCGTAACAAGGCACTGCATGGTGTAGATAACACACCATTGGTCGTAACGCTTGCTTCCATGAACCTATATTTGCATGGTGTGGGAACAGACCGAAGTCCGATTGTTTGTGAGGATTCATTGGAGAAGGAACCATCCACCCTTGTAGATGTAATACTTGCCAATCCTCCTTTCGGCACCAGACCGGCAGGTTCTGTGGATATTAACCGTCCGGATTTCTATGTAGAAACGAAGAACAATCAGTTGAACTTTCTTCAACACATGATGCTGATGCTCAAAACCGGAGGTCGTGCAGCCGTAGTATTACCAGACAATGTCCTTTTTGAAGGTGGTGCTGGAGAAACAATTCGCAAGAAGTTACTCTCAGACTTCAACTTACACACGATACTTCGTTTGCCTACAGGTATTTTCTATGCACAAGGTGTAAAAGCAAATGTATTGTTCTTTTCCAAAGGTCAACCAACAAAAGAGATTTGGTTCTATGATTATCGTACTGACATCAAACATACGCTTGCTACTAATAAATTAGAGAGACATCATTTGGATGATTTTGTCACATGCTATAATGCAGGAAACTTAAAAGGACGCAAAGAGATATATGATGCAGACAATAATCCTCAAGGGCGTTGGCGTAAATATCCTGTAGATGATATTCTCACTCGTGACAAGACAAGCCTTGATATAACCTGGATAAAACAAGGAGGAGAGTCTGATGACCGCTCCTTGGCAGAATTGATGGCTGACATAAAAGAGAAAAGTAAAACTATTAGCTCAGCAGTTGCAGAACTTGAGAAGCTGCTTGCAAACATAAATGAAGATTAAGCATATGAAGAATAATGACATCGCAAAATCAATAGAACAACAATTCGGAGAAATCATAGATATTATTCTCCAACATAAAAGTAATGCTTCAAGAGCCGTCAATGAAGAGTTGCTACTCACAGCATGGCATGTAGGTGGATATGTATCTGCTAAACTGAAGAGCGAAGAATGGGGAAGTAAGGTTGTTTCTCAATTGTCCGAATACATACGTTCGCAATATCCCGACATCAAAGGATATAGCAAAAGAAGCATATACAATATGGTAATGTTTTATGATGAGTATTCATCAGAAACGTTCATAGCAACAATAAGCCAATATTTGAATACTGAATTTGTGCAGCCAAAAACTGCACAAATTGAAGCAAGAAATCATACACAGGGAACCACTGTAATTGTGCAACCGTTGGCTGCACAATTTGTCCAGCCAGCAATTGGACAAATGCCTAAAATATTGGAGTTAACGACCTTGACTAATCATATAGAAATATTATGCCGATGTAAAAGCAACGAAGAACGGTTGTTTTATATACTCTATGCCAATAAAGAGCATTTAGTAAAACGAGAGCTCCAACGTTGCATTTCTAACCAAACTTATGCAGGATTATTAGGAAGCAAGGACAATATGTCAAAAGGATTACTGGAAAGATATCCTAATGCGCCAGTCATGTTCAAAGACACCCTGTTCGTAGATTTTCTCAACCTGCCGAAAAAGCATAGCGAATCAAAATTAAGAAACGGTTTAGTAGAACACATGAAACAGTTTATTCTTGAACTGGGAAAAGACTTTATATTCATGGATCAGGAATATCGCCTTAATATTGGTGCATCTACATTCAAGGCTGATTTACTGTTCTTTCATCGCGGCTTACAGGCATTGGTCGCTGTAGAATTAAAAAAGACAAAGTTTCATCCTCGCGACCTCGGACAGTTGGAGTTTTATCTGGAAGCACTCGACCGGGATGTAAAACGCTCCAACGAAAATCCGTCTATCGGTATTATTCTTTGCCCTGAAGCAGACCGGGTAGTAGTAGAGTACGCTATGAGCCGGAGCATGAGTCCTACGATGATTGCTGAATACAAACGCATACTCATTCCACAAGAACGCATGCAGCAGCAACTGAATGAGTTCTGCAATCTATTCTTAAACAAAGACTAACCCAAATGGATACAAAAAAATTACGTCAAAAAATATTAGACCTCGCCATTCGCGGTAAACTTGTTCCTCAAGATCCGAATGACGAACCGGCATCCGTATTACTTGAACGCATCAAAGCAGAGAAAGAACGTCTAATAAAAGAGGGGAAAATAAAGCGTAGTAAGAAAACAAATAATGCTTCTGATACTCCCCATTATGAGAACGTTCCGTTTGAGGTACCAAAGGGATGGGTATGGACAACATTGGGAAGTATTAGCAACTATGGAACAAGTATAAACGTTCAAGTTGGAGACATTGATAGTAATGAATGGATCTTAGAACTTGAAGATATAGAAAAAGATACGGCAAAGATAATTCAACATCTTAGCAAAAAAGAACGATTTCTAAATGGAACTCGCCATAAATTCCAAAAAGGGGATATTCTTTATTCAAAACTACGTACATATCTCAATAAAGTATTGGTTGCTTCTAATGGTGGATTTTGTTCAACGGAAATAATGCCTTTTGGAACTTATGGTGTATTATCAAATGAATATATATGCCATGTGTTGCGTTCTAATCATTTTCTTGATTATACATTACGATGCGGATACGGTGTAAAAATGCCGAGACTTAGTACAAACGATGCTTGTAAAGGAATGATACCACTTCCTCCTCTTGCAGAACAACAACGCATTGTAACCGAAATAGAAAAATGGTTTTCTCTGATTGACCAAATAGAGCAAGGGAAAGATGATTTGCACAGTATTGTCAAGCAAACTAAAAGCAAAATCCTCGATCTCGCCATTCACGGGGAACTCGTGCCGCAAGATCCGAACGACGAACCAGCCATTGAGTTATTGAAACGCATAAATCCTAGCTTCACACCTTGTGATAACGGGCATTATCCGCAGTTGCCTGATAGTTGGACAATAGTTCCCATGCAAATGCTATGTTCTTTGACGGATGGAGAGAAACTTGACGGTAAGGGAATGCCAAATCTTGATGTAAAATATCTAAGAGGAGAACGTGACTTTAAGACACTGACAAATGGGCGATATGTAGCAGCCAATAGCCTATTGATTTTGGTTGATGGAGAAAACTCTGGTGAAGTGTTCAGAACGCCGATTGAAGGTTATCAAGGCAGCACATTCAAGCAACTACATATCAATGAAAATATGCTTGCAGAGTACATCTTACACGTTATAAACCTGCATCGTAAAGCATTGCGTGAAAACAAAGTAGGTTCGGCAATACCTCATCTGGATAAGAAGCTATTTAAGGCAATAGAAGTACCCGTACCACCTTATGATGAACAAGTAAGAATTGTAACTGTGATAAATTCAATGCATAGTAAATTGGATGCAATAATGGAGAATTTATAAACTCTCAATTATTGCATCAAGTTTTTCAAACATTGCGTTTGCTGCATTGATTATACGCTTTTGTTCTTCTTTTGGTGGTATTGGTATGCAAAGTTTAGAGTATTCTGAAATCCAATAACGCTTATGAGTGTCACCAATGAGCCGTGTTATGTTCATAAACATAGCAACATATTCAATTTCTATATCATCTGCTACTTTTAAGATTTTCATAGCAGATGATTTCACCTTGAATGGAAAATCAACGAGTTTAGAATCTGTGGTGAAGTCATCAAAAATGATACAGGGCGTATTCTGATAAATGCCTTCTGTTTCGTTGGTATATCCTATTACAAAAGACTTCCCTGCCGTTAAAACAGGGGTTAAATATCTGTCGTCATAATCAGTTGAATTGACTATATAGGCTTGTGGTTGTTCGTATTCAACTATGTCCTCTAATCGGCATTTGCACCACCCGTCAGGCAACTGCGGATAATGCCCGTTAGGTTGCGCTTTATATTGTTATCGTATTCATCAAAAATAAATGTATATGATAACAAGATTCAAAGACTATCTTGCCAAAACGAATTTGGCAAAGAACACCGTAGCATCGTATGTGTGGACGGTGAACTACTTTCTCAGTCACTATGGAGAAGTGAACAAGAAAAACCTGTTGGCCTATAAGGGCTATCTGGTGGAAAACTTCAAACCGCAGACCGTCAATCTCCGTTTGCAAGGCATCAACAAGTATCTGGAGTTTACCAAGCACGACAGGCTGAAAGTGAAGTTTGTCAAAGTGCAACAAAAGAACTTCTTAGAGAATGTCATCAGCGATGCCGATTACAAGTTTCTGAAAGCTCAGTTGAAGGCTGACGGTTACGAGGATTGGTATTTCATAGTATGGTTCATGGCGGCGACAGGTGCACGGGTAAGCGAGTTGTTGCACATAAAGGTTGAACACGTGAAACTGGGTTATCTCGACCTTTACAGCAAAGGTGGCAAAGTGCGCCGTTTATACATTCCCAAAAACTTGCGGAGTGAAGCTTCATTATGGCTGAAAAGAAAAGGTATCACGAGCGGCTATCTCTTTCTCAACCGTTTTGGGCAGCGCATAACGACACGCGGTATTGCCCAACAGTTAAAGCATTTTGCCGATAAATATGGATTGAACCGTGATGTTGTTTATCCTCATTCTTTTCGTCACCGTTTCGCCAAGAATTTCCTTGACCGTTTCAACGACCTTGCTTTATTGGCCGACCTTATGGGACATGAAAGCATAGAAACCACTCGCATCTACCTGCGCCGCACCGCCAGCGAACAGCAGAAAATTGTCGATAAGGTAGTAAATTGGTAATAACGTAGCCTTAGAAGCGCATCTTATCACGCTTCTAAGGCATTTTGAATGTTATCAAGAACGGAAAACAGCTCTTCAATCTTTAACACTATTCTATCTTGTTCTTTTCGTGGCGGTAATGGCATTCCTATTTTATGCAATTCATTGGACGACAACCCTAGCAATCCAATGCCTTTACCTCCTATCCGATTATGTTTTTTCAAGAACCGTAAAACATAATAATAAAATGAGACATTCAAATCTCCTTTAGGACGCAATCTATGAATGTGATTCTGAATGCAGATATTGTAATCAAAATTCCATATTGCAGAACGGCCAACATCTCCGCCTTCACATACAAGTAAGTCACCCTTTTGAACAGTACATTTTTCTAACTCATTATCCCTAAAAGGCATTTGTTTAACAAGAGACAAGTCAAACTGATTCCAATACACATTGGATGTTGTAAGATAGTTTCTCAATACACCTTCTTTGTTTGATGAGTTAAGAGCCTTTCCCGTATTATGATAGAATATATCTCCTAGAATTACATCAATCCAACCAACGGGATAATGCCCGTTATCACAAGGTGTGAAGCTAGGATTTATGCGTTTCAATAACTCAATGGCTGGTTCGTCGTTCGGATCTTGCGGCACGAGTTCCCCGTGAATGGCGAGATCGAGGATTTTGCTTTTAGTTTGCTTGACAATACTGTGCAAATCATCTTTCCCTTGCTCTATTTGGTCAATCAGAGAAAACCATTTTTCTATTTCGGTTACAATGCGTTGTTGTTCTGCAAGAGGAGGAAGTGGAAATGATAAATCCGACAAAACTCCGATATATAATTCTTTTTGATTGGTACTTCCCGCAAGATTATCTTCCAAGTACTCTTGTATAAGTTTAGATGAGATATAAGCAAAAACAAATTCAGATTTAATCTCGCTAGCTGTCCTTATAACAGAAACATGAGAATCAGGCACAACAAAAGGATAATGTTTCAAATAACTTTCGTGAAAAAGTCGAGTTCGCCCAACTGTCCCTGTTCCTGTTGAATTAACAAGCACATCTCCGGTTTTTAGTTTGTATTCCTCACTCCATTTACAAATTGTAGATGGATCTAAGAAACGTGCTTGTTCTAAAGATATACCACCTTCTTTTAGATTACATTTTTGAGCAAATACAGGATAAGTTTTATCTGAATCTGAATACTTTGGTGATTTACCTCTAGATAAGAATAAACATATTTCTCCAAGAGTTGTCCACGCCCAATTATCTGGCACCTCAAACGGAACGTTCTCATAATGGGGAGTATGTACAGATAATTCTGTTAAAGAGTGTGTTAAAACTATTACCATAACACACTTCGAATGAGCTATCATCATCTTCTATGCTTATTTTTCTGTTCACCCCACGGAAGGTCAGACGATGAGCCACCAGATCCAGTTCCAATGTGAACCTCCGCCGGTCCTCCGGCGGCAAGGGTAAAAGCTGTACCCAATAGCTCAGTCTGTTTTCCATTTACCTGCTCCTGCGGATCGAATACAGCATTGACAAACTCCTCGTCCGTGATCTGGCCGTTGAAATGTCTTTGGGCCACATCATAGTCTATCTGGAATTTGATGTTATCAAAAAGTTCATCACCGACCCGTGTCCAGATGTGAAGCGACGGATTCCGATAGTTTGAGACATTGACACGTACAAGCTCGGCACCGGACGAGAGGCTGTAACGCTGGGGATTGGCCTTGCGGTCGAGCAAACTTATCTGTTTCCTCTGTCTATCTATGATTGCATCCTTCTCCTTGAATTGCCGTTCTGCTGCTTCCGCCTGATGAATGGCCTTGTCTATTTCTTTTTGATAGCCGTTTCGTAACTTTCCGATTTCTGATTTATGTTGTTCCTGCAACCGTGCCTTTTCTGCCTGAAGTTCCTTAATCTGTTTATTGAGTTCGGCAATCAGTCCATCTTTGTCAGCCAGTTCCTTTTTCGCCTTGGAAAGGTCCCCCTTGCCGAACCACGCGAGGATGGTGTTCCTGCCTTCTTGCGCCTTCTCCACATCGGCCTGTAACTTGGCTATATCCTCTTCATATTGTATTACCTGCTGCCTGTAATATTCCGAGTTCGCCTGATGCTTGGCGGTAGATCCGACAATCCCACGCTGCAACCCGAACGGTTTCATGGCCTTAGCATAGTTGTTCTGGTATTCATGTAATTTGGTACGACGCATCACATCGTCTGCCGACAGGCGGGGTCCGGACTTCGTTTCATATTTCTTTTCGCCTTCCCGCTTCCTGCGGATACGCTCACCGGTTACAATGGGTACGACTGTGGCGTGCAGGTGTGGGGTCTTCTCGTCCATATGCAGCACGCAGGACACAAGGTTGTCATCACCAAAGGTTTCCTTTAGCCATTTGAGATTGGCATCGATCCAACTGTCCAGTTTGCCGCCATTGGTAATTTCCATCATCTGCTCATGCGTTCCGGTCAGCATTACACGTATTGCCTTTGTCTGGTTCTTGCTGACTTTGCGGCGCAGCCCGGCAGTCTCGATACGGTGCTGTATCGCCTCGGTGCGATTGGACACGCCATCGGGAAATCTGACCAACTCACGGTTGAGATGTGTCCGGTCCGCATCGGCATTAACCGGCACATAAATCTTTCCCTTGGCATCCTTTCTTTCTATATGGCATGACATTCCACTGTCATTGCCGCTGCCACGCTGCAGGTGGCAGACAGCGTATTGTGTATTACTCATATCTGTTCGTTATTTTATTGTTATTCTTGTTGTAAAATCCCGTCAGACTGCCGGAGGCATACCCGCGAGCCTGAGGAGTGCCCCGGCTTATGGGCTTTTTGACTGCCGGACGCGAAGCGGAGACGGTGAAAATGCCCTAATAAGCTACGGGATTTTACAACCCCATTTTCACGGGACAGCAAGCTGTCCATTGCTCCTCTTTCATTCCGTTTTTTCTGCATCCACCAGTTCGAGTCCGAAGGTGTCGATGAAGGTCTGCAACGCTGGATTGCGTTGTATCATCCTCGCGAGAATCATCTGTGGCGTATCCTCCATCAGCAGAAAGTCGGCGATGTCTAGTCCCCGACTACGCTGTTCATCGGTCGCCATCTTTTCCAGCAGGTCGGAACAGGTGACACGCCTGCAGATAGTCTCCAGCATCGGCAGCCGTTGCCGCCATTCTTCGGTTGCCTTGAGATCTGGGAAAAGAATCACTTCGCGTTCTTTCAACACCTGCATGGCCTCACTGTTGAAACAGCCGTGCATTCCCCCGGTGGCAAGCCATACAAAATCAGGGATGAACATGGCGGCAACCAGTGCCGTCTTCTCGCTTTCGACAATGGCTACAGGCTTGGCTGACATGGCAGCGGAAGTGTCCGAAAGCAGATGCTCACCGAACAGGCACTGCTTCATGTGGAAGTCCGGCACTTTTCTTACAGAATGGACCCAGTTGACTTGATTGAAAGGTTCTTTAATCCGGTGCCCGGTTACGGCATCGTAGCCCATAATCTTGCCTGCACGCACGTTACCCCTGACATCTATCTGCCAAAACACGGTCGAACCGTTCCACATCCTTGACGTGCCGACTTTGTAAACATGGAACAACCTGCCGGCTTCCTCCTTTCCCGCCACTTTGGTGAAGTAACGGTACAAAGGGTTGATGCCGTACCCGCGCATGGATTGCTCCACCCAATCATAGGGAAGATAAGAAATCTCCGGTTCTTGTTCTGTTGGCGGTTGTTTGGTAGCATACCTTACTGCCGTAAATGCTCTGCTGTTCATTTTATGGCCAGCCGATGTTTCCCTTGCTGACGGATTGTCCCGGAAGTATTCTTTCGGGGAATAGTGATAGCCACAACTGTTGATGTGGTCACATTTACCCACGTACCCTGGGAAAGAAATCTCTCCCACCTCGTCGATATAACGGGTAAAGCAGGACTTCCTTCCGCACCCCGGACAGACGGTCTTGCTGCCCGGTTTGTATTTCTGTAGATGGAATCTATATTCGTTCATAATGTTGTCGGTTATGTGTTTCTGCAAATGAATACCACCATTTGCAGTTTGCAGTTCTTGCAGTCCTGCAGGAATTTCCCCTTTTCAGTCCTCGAAACTGCAAAACTGCAAAGACTGCAGGCTGCAACAAGAGATCATCCGTTGCAGTTTCGTGGGGATGATTCATTATTGCTTTCATTGGATTTGTCAGATTTATCATACATGATTTTCTCGTAATGCCCGGCTTTTGATTTCCGGAGAAGCCTGCTGCGGCATAACTCCTTCAGGTAATTCATGACAGTTCGCTCACTGACGCACTGCCGTTCCTTTCCAACGGTTATTGCTGTTTTTGTATCAAAGGTATCAGGTAACATCGACAGTAACATCTTTGGAGGATCTTCACAGGTGTCATTCGCCACGAAAGAACGGATACGCATGTATGATTCCTCAAAATAGTCGTTCAGCCGTATGGCGGCTTTCACCGATGATACATCTATAAACTGCAGGTGACTTTCACCGGACGCGTGGCGCAAAACCTGAATTATCAATGCCAGACGGGCTACATGGGCCGGATGTTTCATTTCCCGGCTGTCCACCTCGGCATCATCCTCTATCCGGTTGATACGCTCCACCTTCCTGTTCCACCAGGAGAAGAAGTATTCCCTGGCCTCCCTGTCCATGGACAGCACGTGGGGTATTTTTTCTTCCGCTTCGGTGTCATAGTCCAACGCAAGGACCTTGTTCAATATATTCTCCCAACGGACTGCAGCGAGGGATGTCCTTTCCCCATCGTCGTCCCGGTTTTTCCAGGATGAAAGCTTGGGGGATTTGGGCATCACGAACAGGATACGGTCAAGCAGCCCGTTTTCCTCGAAACCTTTTTTCAGAAGCTCGTGTACACGCTTAGTTTGCGTGGTTCCGATGATGTTTATGCATGGATGCTCGATGTGTACAGGAACAGGGGAGTTTACCCTGGTAACATCCAAAGCCCCGCCACTCCATGCAGTCAGAAGCTGTTCTATGAGCTGCCCGTTCGTGTAACGGTTGGCGGAATTGAACATGCCCATGATCTCGTCCACCAGAATGACCACGCTTCTCGGGTTATTGTGGTGGGTCAGTAAAAGCGACTCGGGAGTGAAATCCGAGACTACAGTGCGTTTCAGGACAGGTTTCTTCCCGTTTTCTCCCGCGGCTTTCCATGCCTCCATTTCTGTCTCGTACACCTTGAAAAGGGCATAGTCACGTTTTCGGATCGGGCGATATGCGGCCTCCAGCGGTGGGGTCTTGCCCAGTCCGGGTCTGCCTACCAGAATGACGTACAACGCTCCGCTGCTCTGCCAGTCTCCTTTGATGCGGATACGGTATGCGCCTCCCAGGGCCGCGGATACAGCCGACAACATGGCCGTAGCGATAAACTCGATCTTGTAGTTCTCGTATGTGGCCATATCGAGTATGACAGACTGCACGGCCTGGGGCAGGACCTCCAGCGGGAATCCCGTTCTTTCAATATCCTCCGCCTCCATGCGGATTCTGTTACACAGTTCTAGCCTGCCGGTTGCCATATCACACATTTTTTCTCTTGCAATAGGATGTTACACTCTCGGACTTGTTGCCTGTCTGTACCCGGCGTACATCAGATTTGGCATACATGTTCTTGTTACCGACCTTGACCGGTACGAGATAGCCTCGTTTCGCCCACAGGTTGAGCGTGCCCTCGCACACGTTCAGCAACTCACGGACCTGTTTTGTATTGAGATAAGTCTCCTCCGCTTCACGCAGTATCGCGGCTCTCTGTTCTTCCTGTTGCGCCATGATGGTACGCTGCACGATGGATTCAGCGAACATTTTAAGGTCAGCGGGAGTAACTTCCAGTTTCACGTTCGCTCCTTGCTCGACCAGACTCTCTATGGTAATCATAAATATCAGTTTTGAAGTTTGTGATGACCATCTTCAAAAGTTCCCTGGTGCCCCGCTTCCGATGGCTTATAAAAGAGAAGCACCGCCAGCCCTCGGGAAAGGATTGACGGTGCAAATGTATGTGTAAATTAAAAGTGGTTGATATATAATGATTTGTCTTAAATTGTCATGACAATATAAGTCCGTGTGACAACGTGAAAAGGTTATAATTAGCCTTATTTCTCTGCAATGGCCATCGTGCCTGTACCTGGGATATTACTGATAGCCTGTGCCAATTTCTGGAACAGTTCCCGGTTCTCGTCACTCTCTATCAGGGGTGCCATCTGGTCTTTGCCGTCCTTGATCACATGTTTTGCCGTTCTCAGGAACCCGACCGACTGCCGTATGGCGCTCTCGCTTTTCAATGACGGCAAATCCGTGAACTGCAATGTCAGCCCCATGCTGTACTCCTTGGCTGTATGCATACCGGCAACCAGACCGAGCTCCTTCAATACATAGAACGGTAATGCCTGATGAATGGCACTTGTATTGACGGAAATAAAGTCGCGGATATGATGTAATACAACTTTCTTGTTCTCGTGATCAAGATAATCGGCGAGTGGCCGTTCCTGGATTTTTTTCTTTCCGGCCACGCGTTGTACAACAGGCCCCCTGACGCTGTCTTCGGTCCGGGTTGTAATCGTATCCCTGCTTTCTTCATCGGTTTCCATGTCAGCCGTGATGGCCTGCAAGGCCCATTCGCCGACATGGCCTTTTTCAATGGCGTTGTTCATGGCAAAATACCTGTCCCAGTCTGCCCGGGTTCGGAAACCGTTCTTGATGGATACGTTTATTATCTGCTTGACTACAAGGGAACAGCCCAGCCTGTCAGCATTGTCAGCTTTCGGATTCTTCATCTGTTTCTCTATCATGGAAACCATCGCTTCGAAGCTCTTTCCATAATACAGCCAGCTCAACACGAGCGGTGCCGAAAGGGTGACACCCGGCTTGGAAGATTTGCCGCTAAAAAAGGACTTTATCCTGCCCCATAATGTGACCGGTGGAATGTTGTCGGGCAGAGGATTGTTTTCCTCCCTCTGTTTCGTGTACAGCTCCACGATCTGCCCGGGTACCGCGTTCTCCGCGAACTGCATGTTTATATTTGCAAGGCCATCCGTGCTGTCATCGTTCCAGGACAATTCCCATTCCCGCCTGATACTGGGAAGTTGCCTGAATATGGCTTTGCAGATGGCAAGATACTGCCTCTCGTCACCGTTTGTCATCAGGCGCGAGAAGCGGTTGTATTCTTCACGGTGCGTGTTCTTCCACTGGAGAATATCCTCCTTGAATTGTTCGTATGTCAACTTCTGCTCGTCCATATTCATATTGCATTATCGGTGGATATAAAAGGATAAAAGGATAGATGGAAAATAGAAACGGTCAATCCAGAAGGTTTACCAGCTCCTTCTTCATTTCATCGTCTATCTTACGGTACCGGGCAAAGGCACGGCTACCCTCAGAGTGCCCGGACATGGAGGCAATCAGGTTCGGGTCCTTGACCTGCTTGTACAGGTTCCCGATGAAAGTCTTCCTCGCCGTGTGGGTGGTGGCCACCTCGTACAATGGTCTTGCCACATCCTCGCGCGTCTTCGGGTCGAGCACCCTGACCATACGGTCGATTCCCACGTATTTGAGAATCTCCTTTATTTTCTTGTTGTAGCCGAAATGCGAGAATCTCGGAAGCAGCGCTTCTTCCAGGTCTTTGTACCTTTCCAGTATATCCAAGGCCTTTTGGTTAAGCGGGACCCGTACCGTGCCCGCATGTTCCAGCTTGGTCTTTTGGGGAATGTACTCCACGCAACCGTCCACGATATTCGCCTTGGTCAGCCGGTTCAAGTCACTGACACGGCAACCGATCAGGCACTGGAACATGAAGATGTCACGATAGACCGGATAGTTGGCACCCATGCCGTTTAAGTCGGCATAGTACACCTTGTCCCGTTCTTCAAGCGTCAGGTAGAACGGGTCACCGTACATGGGCTGCGCGATCTGGTACTGGTCGAAAGGATTATTTCGTGTAAGGCCACGTTTGATGCACCATTTGATGACGGTGCGAATGCGGTACAGGCTTCCTGACATGCTGTTCTCGGAACGTACCTGCTCGACATTGCGGCGGACCTCGTTCTGGTAAAACACGGGATACATGTCAACATACTTGTGCTCCTCCTGCAACCAGAATTTGAAATCTCTTATGTCATCTGCCGTGATGGAGTCAATGCAAAGATGGAAGCCCCTCTGGTGCATGACCTCATGGCGGAAACGCTCGTAACGGAGTACCTTGTTGAGATTGTCAAGATGATGTTTCCGGCTCTCGAACGCGAGCGGGGTCTCGTCAACATATTTTTGTATCTGGTATGACAACAGGTATTCCTCTACCTTGTTGCCGCCCCTTGCATTGATGTTGGGGTGATGGTATTCTTCTATCAGCCCCTTGAGCCAGTTCCCGTCAACTCCACGGCTGTATTCCCTGGTGATCAGGTGGGTGATTTGCTGGATATCCCTGTCGAAAGCGTTCTTCTTCTCTTCCGAGACAAGAGCCACACGTGGTTTGTAGCCTTGCCTCTCCGGACTCCAATGGTTCGGGTTGATGGACAGCTCGCTCGCGGCCTTTATGTCCACACCACCGATATCCCGGACACGGAAATAGACCCGGGCAAGATCTGTCACGTTGTTTTTCGCCGATGTCTTTCTGATAAATGCTGTTACTTTCATGTATATATCCTCCTTAGTTTATCATTTCAATAAGTTTTCGTTTCATGTCATCATCTATCGTCCGGTAACGCCGGAAGGCCCTGCTGCCTTCCACGTGGCCTGACATGGAGGCTATCAGGTTGGGGTCCGGAACCTGCCGGTACAGGTTACCTACAAAGGTCTTGCGTGCCGTGTGGCTGCTGGCCACCTCGTACAAGGGCTTCTGTACGGTGTTGTAGCCGTGCGTGTCAAGAATAGTGACCATGCGGTCAATGCCACAATGTTTCAGCAGTTCCCGTATACCCAGATTGTAAGTGTTGATGGGCTTGAAGGGAAGCAGCTTGCCGGTATTCCCGCTATAGCGTTCCAGTATTCTGACTGCCTTTTCATGCAATGGGACCCTGATGGTTTTCGCCTGACACTTCTTGGTCTTTTGAGGCATATACTCCAGAAAACCGTCCTTGATGTTCTCCTTGGTCATCCTGTAGAGATCACCGACACGGCAACCGACATAGCAGTGGAACACGAAAATGTCCCGGATGACAGCCAGTTTCGGGCAGTCGCTCAGGTCCGCGTCGTACAGGACATTCCTCTCTTCCGATGTGAGGTAGAACGGGTCGCCGTAGGTCGGCTCCTTGCATCCATAGACAGCATAGACTTCGTTGTCGGAATACTTCATTCTCTTGCACCAGTGCAGGAACGTGCAGAAAAGGTTCATGATATTGATGACGGTCGTGTTGGAGAGAGGCTTGGGCTTGTGGTTGATGAGCATACGGGGAATATAAAAGTCAGGATACTCCTGGCGGAGCAAGTACTCGTTGGCGACGTACTCCCTGAAGTCGTTCATCTGCCCCAGGGTGACAGTTTCAACGAAAAGAGTGAAGTCTGTATCGCTCAATAATTCACGCCGGTACTCGTGATACCTGGTCATCGTTCGCTCGAAGCGGACGATGTGCTCCTTGGTTCTTTCCGCACCGTCATATTTTTCCAGGTACTCGTGGATGCGGTGGAGCAGGTTCGGGTGATCACGCTCAAAAGCCCGCGTGGGATGCAGGACATCCTCGATGACCTGTTTCATCCATTTGCCGTCAGCCTTCTCCGAGAAGGTCTTTTCCGCTCTCTCGATGATGGCGGCGATCTGTTCGGGCACCCGCTTCTGTTCAATGGCCGTCACGGCAGTCGTTCGCCTGTAACATAAGGTATCGGCATCCCAATACTTGTCATGGACCACGATGGGTGAAACCACTTTGATATCCACGTTCTTCTCCCGTACCCGGAAGCAGATGTTTGAAGTGGTCGCGGAACATTTTTTCAGATAGACGGAAATTTTCATTTGCTATACCTTTTTGATTACATGGCAAAGGTAAATAAATTCCCGAATATGTTCCCATATATCCCGAGGAAACTTGCAACGAATTAAGACAAATTAAAAAGTCATTCCCGAATATGATACCACATAAAGTATTGAATATTAGATGTTATATTTGCACTTATTTAGCTCTTTTTTTCATTTTCGTCTTTATTCGACTTCTCGAATATCAGATATTGCAGTTCCACGCTTCATGTGTTTATTTTAAAGGTCAAAAGGGACTGTAAGACCATATAATGACATTATGGCTATTTCTATGATTGAACGTCACGGAGGTTTTTATTACATCTTTGACGACCGAGGAAAAAAACAAAAGACAATGCCTGAAAGTATTGGGATGATGCTTGGGTGGAGTACACATTTCTTTATTGTTTACAGAGGAGGATTCTACTATTTGTACGATGAGTCAGGTAAGCAATATAAAACTCTTCCTGAATCAGTCGGTTCGTTTGTAAGCATAGCAGGAGATACTTTTGTAATAAGAAGATCTGGATTTTTGTATACTTATGATAAGTCCGGAAAACAAATAAGTACACGTCCGGAACGTTAAAGGATAAGCCATGTCGGAATGATTTTCATCGCATACCGACATGGCTTTAATGTAATAAAGTGTATGTGTGTTTACGAATAAATTAAATACATTCCTTTATTTGTGCCCTAATTCTGCTCAGACTTGCCTGCGTGATGCCTAAATAAGTGGCGATACTTCCCAACGGCAACCGCTGTAACAAATCAGGCTCTTTCTCCAACAACTCGTGATACCGTTCCGAGGCGACGGCAGACAGCATGGAAATCAGCCGTTCCTCGGCGGCAAGCAGTTCCATTTCCGCATAACGCCGCCCCCAATTGGCTATGTGCAAATCCTTCAAGAATAACTCTTTCAGTTTTTTCCTTTCCAATACATATAAGACAGAATCTTCCATTAGTTCCATTGTTTCATACCCCGGCTCGTCATTCACATATCCTTTCATGGAAACAATAGTCGCCCCTTCCTTGCCGACCCAAAAAGTAATTTCTTTCCCCTCCACCAGAGTATAAGCGCGGACAATGCCTTTCTTGATGAAAAAGATGTCTTTTTCTATCTTGCCATATTCCAACACTTGGAATCCTTTTGGGTATGAGACTTCCGTCAGGCATTGCCGCAACTTGTCCAAAGACGCATCCGGCATGGCATATCTCTGGTTGATGATTTCCTTTATATCCATAAGTCATTTTGTTATGGTGCAAAATTATAAAATAGCGCACAGAAACAGCTGCTAACGGCTGTTTTTTGTCAAATGCAAAATCCGTTTTTACCAAATGTAAAAAACGGTTAGAAATTACTTGCTTACTTTTGCACCCGAATTTAATAAATCATAGGTATGAATTGGATAATTTTATTTTTGGCAGGATTGTTTGAGGTAAGCCTTACATTCTGCTTGGGAAAAACGAGAGAGGCATCAGGTATTGGTTTTTATCTGTGGGGAAGCGGTTTCTTGGCTTCCACGGTATTGAGTATGGCATTACTTGCCAAAGCGGTTCAGACTTTGCCTTTGGGCACGGCATACGCCATTTGGACGGGTATCGGAGCGGTCGGCACGGTCTTGATTGGGATATTCGTTTTCAAAGAGCCGGCCACTCCCATACGGCTTTTCTTCCTGTTCACGCTCATTGCCTCCTTGATTGGATTGAAAGTTGTGTCATACTGAAAGGAGGAATAAATGATGAAATATGAATTGAGAGAAAACCACGGCATTCCGGCACCTCTGCTGGCTCTGATGGCAGTCGCTACGGGGCTTTCCGTTGCCAACTGCTACTACAACCAGCCTTTGTTGGGCAGCATGGCAAAGGATTTTGGGGTAAGCGACTTTTCTGCCAGCATGGTTGCGACATTGACCCAGATAGGTTATGTAGTCGGACTTGTGTTTGTCATTCCGCTTGGCGATTTGGTTTCACGAAAGCAGCTGATATTGACCAATTATATCATTTCATCGTGCGCATTGCTTGCCATAGCACTTGCCCCTAACATCTATTGGGTGTGGGGCGCATCCTTGCTTGCCGGAGCATCTTCGGTTATGCCGCAGTTCTTCATCCCGTTGGTGTCTTTCCATTCAGCACCAGCACACAAGGTACGCAACGTGGGGATTATACAGTCCTGCTTGCTCATAGGCATTCTCGGCTCGCGGGTGTTCAGTGGCTTTCTTGCTGATGTGTGGGGATGGCGTTCCGTCTATTTTGTGGCTTGTGTGTTTATGCTCGGATGCTTTCTTATGATTTACAAGATGCTTCCCGTTCTGCCTGTTCGTTCACGTGAAAATTATGCGGGTCTGATGAAATCCTTGTTGCGTCTGCTTGCCAAATACCCGTACTTGCGTATCGCTTCGTTGAGGGCGGCATTGGCTTATGGCTCGTTCTTTGCGTTGTGGAGTTGCCTTGCTTTCCGGATGAAGCAAGAGCCTTTCTTTGCGAGTGACGATATTATCGGCGCACTCGGTTTGTGCGGATTGGCAGGTGCATCCACGGTGGTTTTCATCAGCGGCTATATCCAAAAGTATGGCGCAAGGTTCTTCTCTATTGTCGGAGGATGTGTGGTATTGGCTGCATGGTTCTTGGCATTTTGGGGGAATGCCAGCTATGTGTGGATGATAGTCGCTATCCTGTTGATTGATGCAGGAATGCAATGCATCCATTTGTCAAATCAGACCAGCGTGGTCTCCCTTGACGCATCCGCCATCAACCGAGTCAATACCGTTTATATGACCATCTACTTTCTGGGCGGTTCTGCTGGTACGTTCGTTTCAGGTCTGTTTTGGCAACATTACGGATGGGCAGGCGTGGTAGGAGTAGGAGTTGCCTTTACCGTGGCTTCCTTGTTCGTTAATTGCTTCCAACCAAGACTGCATAAGGATGAATGCTCAATATTCTGACTAAAATAATTTTTGGAATGATCCTTTCAGTCTGAATATTTTTCATACCTTTGTACCGTAAGAGTTTCCCAAACAAGCAAAGCGATGTAGACCACGGCAATTAGGACGGTTGCCAACTCATTACCCGAAAACGAGGTAATTCTTCTAACTCTCTTGATTTCAAAGAGGTATATTCCTTATACAGATTTACATAAAATCTCTGGAATATCCTCGCAAAAAGAGGAGGATGACTTTTAAATGGATTGAATCTAATTTAAGGTCGGGATCAGGGGGTACGGAAATAAATGAAAGTGGTGTGTTGCGGACTGTAAATCAAGTAAAATTTTGTACTCATGAGTACGATGGAAACGATGTAGTGGTAATAAATCGCAAGGGGCTGCTCGTGCGTTACGATACAGCCCCCTTGCAAGAGGTTCAACAGACAAGGTCCGTTAATCTATCTATATGGTTAATGGTGCTATGGTTTTATTCACTATCGCTGTTTCCATTGAACAGGGCAAATAAGAAGGACAATCCGATTAAGGAGAGTAGCTTTTTTACAATCCACCAGACTGCTTTGAAGGGCCATGTAATCCAGCGCGGCCACTCGTCCGAATCGTTGTCCGAATCGTTGTCTGCATCGTCCTGAACTCGTTTTTTGCTCTTCTTCTCCGCATCCTGGTTTTTTGCATACTTGCCCAGCTTGTGCTTTTCCATATACTGTGGCGTATAGGTAGATTCTGGCAGAATTTCATCGCCGTTGTACCAGATGCGGGCGTAGTTTACTCCGTCTTTATGACTGGTGTTCAAGTATTTTCCTACCAGTTCGTCGTTGTTGATGGGTACATCCTCAAAATGTAATCCTTGGTTTGACATACTATTAAATTGTCCTTTGGTTTTATCAAATGATTGTATGTGGCAGGACTTGTTATCCACACCAATCACCGTGTTCGCATTGATTCTGTCAAACGCTGTCCAGTCCAAAGGCTCGCATCGTTTTTCAGAATACCTGACAAATATCCATAATTTCCCTTGAAAGAGAGTGGTCCTTTTTGGACCTACTTTTAGAACTGTTAACAGACCGGGTAGTGCCGTTCGAGTCTGGTCGGGCTGTTGCTCGTTTTTGTATTCATAAAAGTGACTGTGACAGGGTTGCATAGAATATCTGGAATATCCTCGCAAAAAGAGGGGAGTGGCTTTTATAAATATCATGTATTATTTAGAAGCCGATAAAAAACTGGGGACAAATGAAAATCTGTATCGTTTTTTTATAATTTTGTAAATGGACCGATAAGAATTTTGTCTGAATACTTTGTACTTTAAAATGTATGACTGAAAAATCAATACATGAAAACATGGATATAGATAAATGTAATCAACTCTTTGGGCTGATTGGCAAGATATTGATTAAGTCCGATACGGCCAAGGAGGAACGCCGACAGCGTGGAGAGTTGTTCAATGTATTTCGAGTGTGCGGCGTAAATCATTATGAGACGAGGCATTCGGCTATTCTGGCAGAACTACTTAATCCTTCGGGCTCTCATGGGCAGACCGATGCGTTTTTATCGATATTCCTGCAAGATATAGGGTTGAAGGATTTCGGGTTTAATACTTCGACAGCAGTGGTACAAACCGAATATTCCATGGCAAATGGAAGAATAGATATATTGATAAATGACAATCGAGGCAAGATTATCATTATTGAAAATAAAATTTACGCTACAGACCAGGATGAACAGTTGAAGCGTTATGCAAAATTTGCACGAGACAACTATGGTGACGGAAACACCCGAATCTTGTACCTGACACTCAACGGGCGCGACGCCAGTGGGCAGAGCGGAGATGGCGTGGAATACATAACGATATCTTATGGAGATGAGATATTGAAGTGGATTCGGGATTGCACGGTTTATTGCGCTTCGAAGCCGATTATCAGAGAGACTCTTGTCCAATATGCCAATTTAATTAAAGAACTTACCAATCAGAGTATGGAAACAAAACATGTAGAAGAACTGTTAAAAGAAATGGCCAATCATGCAGACGAAGTAGCTACAATGTATAATCACTTTGATGAATATAGAGAGTTTGTCATGAATACATATTTGAAACCTCAATTAGAGGAAATGGAAAAAGATCTGGGACTGGAATTGGAGTGTAACTGGTCGGCCAAGCAATATACCGGGTTTAGTCTGAGAAAAAAAGAATGGCAAAAATGTGTAATCCTCTTTCAATCTCAGGCCCCCCGATATGGCAATTATATCTGGGGAATCAGTTGCCATCGTGATAGCGCAAAACTCGATTATGGCACTCTGTCTTGCTTGCAAAACTCGAATAACCCCTGGTGGCAATTGGGATATAGCAAATTGGAGTACAACATGGACGTTAACACCATGCGAGACATCGTAAACGGGAAATTTATCCAATACATTAAGGCGTGTGTAACTGATATCTTGGGGGAATTGGAAGCAAAGAATATTCAACTGCCGTAATTGTCGCAGAATATACTCTCGTAGCCTATTGATTTTCTTCCGACTTGTCCTCCTTCCTCTGGTCGGGTTTGGAGGAGAGTTGGTAAAACATCATGCCCAGGGCAAGGCCTATGCCCATGCCGGCCGGGATATTCTTCATGACCGCCCCGAGGGAAAGGCCCAGCAGCATACCTATGGCGATGTAGCGGGCGAGGCGTGGACGTTTCTCTTTTTTGTCGTTCATAAGCTCTAATCGGTAAGCGGGTTTTCGAGTATCACAAGCAGGTTGTTCATGCTGCGAAGCCATTAAAAAATGATAATGTTGCTTTCGAAAGTCAAAGGTAGAGGAAATCCTGCACTTCTCAGATAAAAATCGATAAAACAAATGGTAATTTTCTAACATAATCTTGTATATTTGTCCGAGAAGCAACGGTAGTTCCTGTTGTGTAAGGGTAAAATAAATTTGTTTCTCCCCCCGGCTTGTACTATCTTTGCATTCCCTTGCCGGAATTTTCCCGGCGGGATAGGATAGTTTTTAGACTGTATGAATTTAGCGCTCTATACGATTATTCGAGGATTGGCCATCGGCATATTGGTATCGGCACCTATGGGGCCGATAGGGATATTGTGTATCCAGCGCACGCTCAACAAGGGGCGTTGGTCGGGATTCGTTACGGGGCTGGGAGCCGCGTTGTCCGACCTGATATATGCCCTGCTCACAGGGTTGGGTATGTCGATTGTTATCGATTTTATCGAAGCCAATCAGAATGTATTGCAGATTCTGGGCAGCCTGGTGCTGGTGGGCTTCGGCCTCTATCTCTACCGGCAGAACCCGGCGAAGAATATCCGCAAAGCCAACTCGTCGATCAATTCCTATACGCAAGATTTCATTACCGCCTTCCTGCTCACCTTCTCCAATCCGCTTATTCTGTTCCTGTATATAGGTCTGTTTGCCCGTTTCAACTTTTTCCTGCCCGAGTCGCAACTGTGGCATCACGTTGTAGGGTATCTTTCGATACTCGTCGGGGCGGTGGGCTGGTGGTTTTTCATCACGTATATCATCAACAAAGTGCGTTCGCGGTTCAATGTGCGCAGCATCTGGTTTATCAACCGCGCTATCGGTATCATCATCATCGTCATGTCTGTTTTCGGATTTGTGTGGGGGATAAAAGATTATATATTACATTAAGATAAACATCATGAAAAAAGTTATTGAAGTACCTTTTGTCGCCGGGTTGAGCGACAAACCGTTGGCACAAGTCTCCGAGGTGCTCGAGACTCAGGGTGTGCGACAGGCTATCGACTGTGTCGATTGGCCCAATGAATTTCCCTATAAACCTATTGTATCGTTTACGATTGCCCGCGACAAGGAGTATCTCTATATCGACTATTTCGTGCGGGGCAACTACCTGCTGGCTGTCAACAGCACCGACAACTCGCCGGTGTGGCAAGATAGCTGCGTAGAGTTTTTCGTGCAGATTCCCGGCGAAAAATACTATTACAACTTCGAATTCAACTGCATCGGCACGGCTCTGGCCGCCCGACGCACCAGCCGCTCCGACGCCGAGCACTTCTCGCCCGAGAAGATGGCCCGTATCAAACGCTACGCGTCGGCAGGTAACAAGCCTTTCCGCGAGATGGAGGGGCTCTTCTCGTGGGAGCTGCTCGTGGCTATTCCTTTCGACCTCGTGGGTCTCGACGGCGAACATCTGCCCGAGGCCGTGGCTGCCAACTTCTACAAATGTGCCGACGGCTCGTCGCTGCCGCACTACCTCAGTTGGTCGCCCATTCCGGTCGAGAAACCCGATTTCCATCGCCCCGAATACTTCGGCGAACTGCGGTTCAAATAGAATAGAGTTTTTTCTAAGATAGATATAAGGTATTCTCTCTGTCGTGAGGGGATACCTTTTTTTATCGGTTGAATACCGCCGTCCCGTCATTCCGCACTCCCTCGTCATACTGCGGTGCTTCACGTCATTCCGCACTTGATGCGGTGCACCACGTCATACCGTGCTACGACGCGGAGGTCTGGTCATACCGCGCTACGACGCGGTATCCAGGAAATACCCGCCACTGGACCCCGCAT
>ERZ780067.185-NODE-185-length-31829-cov-7.84232_pt1 | contig 31829 bp, 35 predicted proteins | sample MGYA00511841_ERZ780067 | MGnify/ENA primary metagenome ERZ780067 (study PRJEB29588, sample SAMEA2143295) | human gut metagenome | biome: human gut; feature: human-associated habitat; material: faeces | place: Denmark | collected 2008/2010 ... | reverse complement strand
AAACAAGCTCGCCCGGACTTTTTCCGGCCCCGGTCGCTCACGGCTTGCCCAACCGCTCGCGGTATTCCAGAGGCGACATACCCGTCATTCGACGAAAGAAACGGCACAAATACGAGGCATCCTCGTAGTTAAGTTCGTTGGCAATATTCTTGACCGACAGGTCGGTACTACTCAAATAGGTCTTGATAGCCATAATACACTGCCGGTTGATATACTCCTTGGGGGTCATCAAGATATATTTGAGCGACAGTTTATTGAGGTAATCGGGACTGACACAAAGGCGGGTGGCATAATAGGCCACGTCGCGGTGCTTGACATAGTGGCGACCCACCAGCACCATAAAGTCATTGGCGACCACCCAGGCATGACTTCGTTTCTCGCTCTTGCCCGAAGCCAGCGACAGCCTCTCCATTTCGCAGCAGAGCGAGAGCATGAGCTGATAGAATACACTTTGCAACAGTTCGGTGCGGTAGGTATCCTCCGTGTGTCGGGCAATCCACTTCACCTGCAACAGCCAAGACTCGACCAGCCGTGGATGCTCAGGCTCCAGACGGCAAACCGGGTAGAAATAGAAGCGGTCCCAAAACTTTACCGAAGAGATTTTATAGAAGGTATCGTTGCAAACCGAAAGCGACAGCGATACCCATTCGACCCGGAATCCGGCCGAGACCTTGAGCGGGATTACCGTGCGGTCATACATGACCACCAGCAAATCGCCCCGACGGAAGGTGTAGTTGTGAAAGTCGATGGAGAAAAGCGCTACCCCCTCGGTACACATCAGCACCACACACCCCTCGACCTCGATAGGACACCCCAGACAGGGGCGAAGGTCGGTTGTGCCGTAGCTGCATTCGCTGCCCTCGGGCGAGAGCCTGTACTTGAACGACTTCATATATTGAAAAATACCTTTCTGAGATGCAAAAATAGGGTATTTCCCCAACTTACGCCCCATTTTGTTCGGAAAAGTACCCTACTTGTCGGGGTTCTGCTCCCCTCCGGGAAGATACATCTCACTACCTTTGCCCCTCGTAAAAGACCCACAAACACAACTCTGCTTGTATGAACCGAGACGCTATCGACTTTCAGAAAGAGCCTGTCGCCACACTCTTCCGCAAACTACTGATTCCCACCCTGCTGGGTTCGTTCGCCATGTCGGCTGTATGTACTATCGACGGTATCTTTGTAGGGCACGGCACCGGTGCCGACGGGGTTGCCGCCGTAAACCTGGTCGTTCCCATCTACCAATTCGTAGCCGGCCTGGGGCTCATGATCGGCTCCGGCTGCTCGGTAGTATCGTCCATTCACCTCTCTTATAAAAAGGTGAAGACTGCCCGGCTCAACATTTCCCAAGCCCTGCTGGCGACTACCTTGTTTATAACCGTACTCACGGTGCTGGTACTGATATTCCCGTCCGAGACGGCCCGGCTGCTGGGCTCGTCGGAGAGCCTGATGCCGCAAGTTCTCGACTACCTGCAATGGATTATGCCGGCCTTTGTCTTCCAGACCTGGATGCTGATAGGGCTCTTCATTATCCGCCTCGATGGCTCACCCCGCTTTGCCATGTGGTGCAACATTGTGCCGGCCCTGCTGAATATCGTGCTCGACTGGCTCTTCATCTTCCCCCTTGGCATGGGAGTAAAAGGGGCGGCAATAGCCACTACCCTCAGCATTGTGGCCGGCGGTGTCATGGCCTTGTACTATCTGCTATTCATGGGCCGGTCGCTACGCATAACCGCCTTGAAAACAAGCGTCAAGAGCCTCCGCCTGGCCGGCCGAAACCTCGGCTACCAGTGCAAGATAGGCTTGTCGTCGCTGCTGGGCGAACTGACAATGGCCATCTTTATCTACATAGGCAACTGGCAATTTATGCACTATCTGGGCGATTCGGGCGTGGGCGCTTTTGGCATTGCCTGCTACTATGCCCCCTTCTTCTTCATGATCGGAAATGCCATAGCCCAGTCGGCCCAACCCATCATCAGCTACAACTACGGCACCGGCCTCTGGCACAAAGTGAGAGAGACCCGCCGCCTGCTGTTGCGCACGGCAACCCTGTTCGGCGTGTGCCTGTCGCTGCTGTTTATTCTGTTTCCACGAGAACTGGTAGGGCTGTTTGTCGACACCCAGAGCCAAGCCGGAAGAATAGCTACGGCGGGATTTCCCTACCTGGGTACAGGCACCGTCTTTTTCATTGCCAACGTGGCTGTCATCGGCTACTTCCAGAGTCTGGAACGGATAAGAGAGTCGATTCTGTTTGTGCTGATGCGAGGTGTAATCCTCCTCATTCCATGCTTCTACCTGCTCCCCGCCGTGTGGGGAACCACTGGTATGTGGCTGGCCATGCCGGTGACCGAGGCACTTACCTCGACAATCATCTACGGCATGTGCCTGTATCGCCGGAGAAGGCGGTGAGACTCTGCCGTCCGAGGCCTCGCACCCGAACCTTACAAGCCTCGCACCCGATGTGACAAATAGGCCACTTCGGCGCAAGTCTGTCCACTTCGGCGCACTCTTGTCACTACATCCGGGGCAAAACAGGTGCCAAAGGGTATTGGCACACCCTTTGCAAGTAGATAGGTGATTTCGGTAATCGAAAGAGAGCCGAAAGCAAAACAGATAATAAACAACTTAAAGATAGGAGATTATAATTATGGTACCCATGAGAAAAAACCAAGGTTGGTTGCCCGACATTTTCAATGATTTCTTTGATAATGAATGGATGGAAAAAGCCAATGCTACAGCACCTGCTATCAATGTGATCGAACATGAAAACGACTACTGCGTAGAAGTGGCTGCTCCGGGTATGACGAAAGACGATTTCCAAGTTCACGTCGATGAGAACGACAACCTCGTAATCACGATGGAGAAGAAAATCGAAAACAAAGACGAAAAGAAGAAAGAGCACTATCTGCGTCGCGAATTCTCTTATTCGAAATTCCAGCAGACCATGATTCTGCCCGACGATGTCGACAAAAACAAAATTTCGGCTCATGTCGAACATGGCGTTTTGTCGGTCGAACTTCCCAAACTGCCTGTTGAAAACAATGCCGGTGTAAGAAAATCGATCGAAGTTAAGTAAACAATTTCGGGAGCAATCCCCAGCAAGGCCGCTACCTTTTGCACAAAAAGGCAGCGGTTTTTTTATGCCTGTTCCCCTGGCAAAAAAAAGAGACACAAAGTTTGTACAACCCGCAAGATTTTGCGTCCTTTGCACCCGATTTTCAGGGAGGGTCTGCCCGGGCAGGTTGCTCCCTGCGTTCAATAGGTTATTAAGGTATCGTATGAAAAAGAGTCTTATTGCATTGGCGTTCGGCACATTGGGGCTTGGAATCGCCGAGTTTGTCATGATGGCTATCCTCCCCTACATAGCCGCCGATCTACACATCACTATTCCTACGGCCGGCCATTTGATTTCGGCCTACGCTCTGGGCGTATGTGCCGGAGCTCCCCTTCTGACCATGGCCCGCAAACTGCCGTTGAAAAATATCCTGCTCGGTCTGGTAGCCGTGATGATGGCCGGCAACCTGTTTGCCTCGCTGGCCCCCAACTACTGGACCATGATGATGGCCCGGTTCATCTCGGGGCTCCCCCACGGAGCCTACTTCGGGGTAGCGTCGATTGTGGCCGAGAAGCTGGCCGATAAAGGGAAGGGCTCGGAGGCGGTCTCGATTATGATTGCCGGCATGACCATCGCCAACCTCTTCGGGGTACCGCTGGGCACCTCGCTCAGCACGCTGCTCTCGTGGCGGCTCACCTTCCTGCTGGTGGGTGTGTGGGGCCTCATCGTGCTCTACTACATCTGGAAGTGGGTACCTCAGGTCGAGGGATTGCCCGACACGGGATTCAAAGGACAGTTCCGTTTCTTGAAGACCAAAGCCCCCTGGCTCATCCTGGGAGCCACCATGCTGGGCAACGGCGGCGTGTTCTGCTGGTACAGCTACATCAACCCGCTGCTCACCCAGGTCTCGGGCTTCCCGACCGAAAGTGTCACCCTGCTGATGGTGCTGGCCGGATTCGGCATGGTGGTAGGCAATCTGTTGGGCGGACGCCTGTCGGACATCTACACCCCCGGCCGCGTGGCTGCCTACACCCAACTGCTGCTCTTCATGGCCCTGCTCGCCATCTTTTTCGCGGCTCCTGTCGGATGGCTCACCGTACTGCTCATGTGCCTGTGCACCGCCGGACTCTTTGCCGTGTCGAGCCCTCAGCAAATCTCAATCATTCACTTTGCCAAGGGTGGCGAGCTGCTGGGTGCCGCCTGCGTGCAGGTAGCCTTCAACCTGGGGAATGCCATCGGAGCCTTCCTGGGAGGCCTGCCGCTCGAGGCTGGTCTCGACTACCGCTATCCCGCCCTCATCGGGGCACCGCTCGCCCTGGTCGGCTTTGTACTGCTCACCCTCTTTTACAAAAAATACGAGTCGACCAAAGCCTGAGATTAACCCCAATCGACCAGGCACCGACAGAAAAAAGAGAAAAAACCGTCGCAAAGGGTTGTATAATTGCAAGATAATCTCTACCTTTGCCCCGCTAATAAAAACTATTAACCAAATACGTTAAACTAAACGAGTATGAATCATTACGAAACCGTTTTCATTTTAACTCCCGTTTTGTCTGATGTACAGATGAAGGAAGCGGTAGACAAATTCAAAACGATTCTCACCGAGCAAGGTGCCGTAATCGTGAATGAGGAAAACTGGGGATTGCGCAAGCTCGCCTATCCTATTCAAAAGAAAACCACCGGTTTTTACAACCTGCTGGAATTTGACGCCGACCCTTCTGTCATCGCCAAACTGGAAATTCAATTCCGTCGTGACGAACGTGTAATCCGTTTCTTGACGTTCAGAATGGACAAATTTGCTGCCGAATACGCTGCAAAGAGAAGAAGTGTTAAATCGTCTAACAAAGTAGAAGAAGTAAAGGAGAACTAAAAAATGGCACAAGCACAATCCGAAATCAGATATTTGACCCCTCCGTCGGTTGACATCAAAAAGAAAAAATACTGCCGTTTCAAGAAAAACGGTATCAAGTATATCGACTACAAAGATCCTGAATTCCTGAAAAAATTCTTGAACGAACAAGGCAAAATCCTGCCCCGTCGTATCACAGGAACTTCGTTGAAATTTCAACGTCGTATTGCACAAGCTGTGAAAAGAGCCCGTCACCTGGCGCTGCTCCCTTATGTAACTGATTTGATGAAATAATTAAACGAAGGAGGAATTTTAGCATGCAAGTAATATTGAAAGAAGACATCGCCAACCTCGGTTACAAAGACGATGTCGTTACGGTAAAAAGCGGATACGGTCGTAACTACCTCATCCCCCAAGGAAAAGCTGTTATCGCTTCGCCCATGGCTCTGAAAATGCGTGAAGAGGACCTGAAACAACGTGCTCACAAACTCGAGAAAATCAAAGCCGACGCTCAAGCTCTGGCTGCTGCCCTCGAAGGTGTATCGCTCACCATCGGTGCAAAAACCAGCTCGACGGGTACCATCTTCGGTTCGGTTAACAACATCCAAATCGCCGAGGCTCTCGAGAAACTGGGCCACAACGTAGACCGCAAACAAATCATTATCAAAGACCCTGTAAAAGAAGTGGGCCACTACAAAGCTACTATCAAACTCCACAAAGAGGTTAGCGTAGAAATCCCCTTCGAAGTCGTTGCTGAATAATCGACGAATCTATAATAAGGAAAGCGCCCGACAATGTCGAGCGCTTTTTTTGTGTCTTTGCTTAATCAGCGACACCTTTTGTCGTCCTATGCTATTATCTTTGCCACAAAAAGCAGACCGATATGGCAAAAATTAGTCAAATACGACGCTTGGCAATCCTCATCAACAAACTGTCGGCAGTTCAATATGTGCCAACAGACGAGCTCATCTCGCATGTAGAGAACACACTGGCTCTGTACGACAATCAAGATGCAAATTATTCGCAACGAACCATGCAACGCGATTTCGCCCTCATCGACGAAATGTTCGGCATAGTCATTCGTAATGATAAATCACGAGGATACTATATTGCCGCACTCGACGAAATGACCGATAATTACAAAGACCTGCTGCTCAACTTCGAGCTGCTCAGTTCTATCAATGCCGACAGTGTACTTCAAAAGTATGTCCTTGCCGAACATCGGCAGAATACCATACGCCACGAACTCATTGCTCCGTTATTGAAGGCAATACGAAAAAGAAATCCCATTGAATTTGACTACACCTTGGTACGCCATAACGGGGAAATCATACACAAACAGCTCCTGCCTCACTTTTTGAAAGAGTCGCAACACCGCTGGTATCTCATCGGCTATGATACCGACGGCAAACTGAAAACGTTCGGAGTGGATCGCATCTCGACAATAAACGTCCTCGAGGGAACTCAATTCCACCGCAATGAACTCATAGATATTCCTGCGCTCTTTCGAGAGAGTTACGGAATATGGAACAACCCCGAAGACCCAATCGAAGACATTATACTCAAATACGACTCGGTCGATGGAGCTTTTGTTAAAACGCTCCCCCTGCACCACTCACAACAGATTCTTAGCGAAACCTCATGCGGAGTCACCATCAAACTGCGACTTCGTATCACCAACGATTTTGTGATGGAGTTGCTCTCCCGCAGCCGCTCGGTCGAAGTAATTGCACCCCTCTCTCTACGGACTCGCATATATGCCACCTTGCAACAGGCAGCCAATCGAAATAAGCCAAGCAAACCCGAAAGAGAAGAGAGAATCGACTAAACGACATGATAAACAATACAAAAACACAATACCCCAAGACTTGTTATTGCAAAAAACATTTCATACCTTTGTCATGCGTGGTTCTCCACGTGACATGGCAGATAGATGAAAGTGTTAGCTTTTATTCTCGAATGGAAATCTGGTAAATTTCACTTGTACCGAGAATAAGCAATAACATTCATCACCGTATGTAGTATCATCCTTGTTACTATAACGGTGTGGGGTATTGTTTATCGGTACAGGGCTTACCAGAGCCTCCATTCAATAAACTAATGACTCCACACTTGAACCGAATAACATTCTATATTTTTCTGATTATCAGATTATACATTCAATATTCATTGTAATTTGATACCGCAAAGTTCCCGTCTAAAACGAAATCATATTAATAATTTGCACCATTACATAGCTTATAGATATCTTGTTATCCGAGTATTATTAAATCCCAATAATTAGGTATTGCCCGACAATTTCAAGCCTTGTACCTTTGCAAAAAATTAAAAACAGACATTGTTCACTATAAATGCAAGTGCTGAAAGAGGACATACGAGGTCGGATATTGACGGTTGCCAGACAACAATTCGAGAGGGAAGGCTATTCCAAGACTTCCATGCGCGAAATAGCGGAGTTGTCAAGTGTTGGCGTCGGAAATATCTATAACTACTTCACAAACAAAGACGAACTGTTCCGTGAGGTAGTCCGTCCTGTCTTATGCGCGTTGGAAGCCATGCTGCAAGAACACCACGGCATACGGGGCGAGGATATTATGATGATGCGGTCGGAAAAATACCTGAAATCCTGCATAGACGAATATGTCTTGTTGATTGACAAGCACCGTGCGCTGATGCGAATCCTGTTATTCCGTGCGCAAGGTTCTTCGTTGGAACGCTTCCGCGAGAATTATACCGACCGCTCTACAGAGGTGGTTAAGGCGTGGTTCGCGTCCATGCAGCGGAAACATCCCGAAATCAATACGGCTGTGTCCGATTTTATCATTCATTTGCATACGGTATGGATGTTCACGATGTTCGAGGAGCTATTGATGCATTCCGTACCCCGGCAAGAGATGGAGGCTATTTTGCACGATTATATTCTGTTTGAAATCCAAGGTTGGAGGGCTATTATCAAGATATGAGATACAGACAACGTACATACGAACATTCAACCGCATCAGAACGGTTGGTAAGGAGGAAATCTTCACGGAGGTTTCCTCCTTTTTTTATGAACAATTCTGAATATCGTTCACTATTAAACACTCCAAAAATATGAGACAGAAATACGAGTTTAAGAGTATTGTAGCGGAAACATTGCTTATTCCGCTATACATGAGAGCCAAAGAAAGTCGCCGGAATAATCCCATTCTATATGACAAGGCTGCGGAATGGCTGGCGGACAGTTTGGAATACGATTATTCCCAGTTCGACGGGGCAAAGTTGAGCGAAGTGGGATGCGTGGTGCGTGGATGGTATTTTGACTGCGCTGTGCGCCGATTTATTAAAGCACATTCGCATCCGGTCGTGGTCAATGTGGGATGTGGACTGGATACCCGTTTCCAGCGTATCGGGGACGGGAAAGCGGTCTTTTACGACCTTGACTTGCCGGAGGTCATCACCCTGCGCCGGGAATTGATACCCGAACAGCCGGGCAATGTCTATATCGCGGCGTCCTTGCTGGAAACCGACTGGATGGACGACCTGCGCCGGAAGCATCCCGACGGGGAATTTATCTTCATCGTGGAGGGGGTACTGATGTACTTCTACGAGAAGCAAGTAAAATCCTTCCTGCATCACGTGGCAAACCGTTTCGGGGGAGGTGAATTGTGGTTTGACGTGTGCGGCACGATAATGAGCCGACATGGTGTGAAGCCCGATTCGCTCCGCAAACACGAGGCTCAAATCCGTTCCGGCATAAGCAACGGGTATGTGGTGGAACAATGGGAACCGTCTTTAAAGCTCATTGAACAGGCTAACTATATGAAGTTCTTCCGTTCACGCTGGGGATTCTTCTTCGGGCAGATATTGGGGCGCATCCCTTGGCTCTGCTACAAATTCAGTTCATTGCTCGGATATAAAATCACATCAAAATAGCGTAATAACAATGGAAAAGTCAAAAAAGAAAAAAGGTTTGTCCCGTCTGTTCGAGATAGCGGGACAAAGGAAAGGTCTGCTTATATTAGCAGGTCTGCTGTCGGCTGGCAGCGCGGTGTGTATGCTTGTGCCTTATTGGGCAGTTTATGAAATTTTGAAAGAGTTGCTGTCGAATGGCTCCAATCTTTCCGCTTTGGACGGAACGGACATGATGCGTTGGGGATGGATTGCATTTGGAGGGCTTGTTGGCGGATTGATATTGCTCTATGCCGCCCTGATGTCCTCACATGTGGCTGCATTCCGTATCTTGTATGGGTTGCGTGTCCGTCTGTCTGAACATATCGGCAAACTGCCTTTGGGATATTTGAACAATACCTCTACGGGAGCCATCAAGAAAACAATGGACCAGAATATCGAGAAAATAGAGGGCTTCATCGCCCATACCATTCCGGATTTGGTCAATGTAATGGCAACGGTAGTGGTAATGCTGGTCATCTTTTTCTCGCTGGATGTGTGGCTGACAGTCGTGTGCCTGGCCGTTGTGGTGCTTAGCTTATTCCTGCAATTTTCCAATTTCATGGGAAAAAGGGCAAGGGAGTTCATGGGTATCTACTACGATGCACAGGAAAAAATGAGCGCATCAGCTGTGCAGTATGTACGGGGAATGCCCGTCGTCAAGATATTCGGGCAAAGCGTCCGTTCGTTCCGTCAGTTCAATGCCGAGATTCAGGCATACAAGACATTCGCCTTGAAATGCTGTGACACCTACCAGAACGGGATGATTGCCTTTACCGTCTTGCTCAATTCGATGGTAACGTTTATTCTTCCTATGGGCATCTTGCTGATGCAAGCCAGTCCGCAATCCTTGTCATTGGCGGTAGTATGGCTGTTCTTCATTATCATGGGACCGGGTATGGCTTCCCCCGTTTATAAACTGACATTCTTGGGAGGTAATACGCGCGACATCGATGAAGGTGTAAACCGTATCGACCGCATACTTGAAAAGAAACCTGTGCCGGAGCCGGTACATCCGCAAGTGCCTGCCGCTTACGATGTGGAATTTCGCCATGTGTCATTCTCCTACGAGAACACAGAACAGGGAACACGGACGGAAGCCCTGCGTGATGTCAGCTTCATTGCACCACAAGGAAAGATAACCGCCCTTGTCGGTCCGTCAGGAAGCGGCAAATCAACGGTTGCCAACCTGATACCTCGGTTCTGGGATGTGGAGCAAGGGAAAATATGTATAGGCGGTGCAGATATACGCCAAATACCTACCGCAAAACTGATGGATATGGTTTCATTCGTCTTTCAAGACACTTTCCTTTTTTACGACACTCTTTATGAGAACATCGCCGTAGGCTCTCCTGATGCCACGAAAGAAAAGGTGATAGCCGCTGCGAAAGCTGCCCAATGCCACGATTTCATAGAGCGTTTGCCGCAAGGCTACGAAACAAGGATAGGCGATAAAGGTGTATTCCTGTCCGGCGGTGAAGCCCAACGGATATGTGTGGCTCGTGCCATATTGAAGAATGCTCCGATACTGGTGTTGGACGAAGCGACTGCTTTCGCTGACCCTGAAAACGAGCATAAAATGCAGATGGCTTTGCAGTCGCTGATAAAGGACAAGACGGTCATTGTGATTGCCCATCGCCTTTCTTCCATTATTTCTGCGCATCAGATTGTCGTCATGAAAGAAGGAAGCATTGTGCAATGCGGAAGGCATGAACAATTGTCTGTGACGGAGGGTGTATATAAAAACATGTGGGATGCCTATACGAGCGCATACCATTGGACGTTGAACAAAAACTAAAAGCAATATGAGAAAGAAGAATTTCTTAAACAAGGTCTTGCAAAACACAAGTTGTCCGCAAGGATTTTGGGGACGGATGATTTTGCGAGGAATGAATTGTTTTCATGCATCTTTAGCTAATCGTGGCATGAAGCAAGTGGAATGGCAGCCGAATTGGAATGTTCTTGATATAGGCTGTGGCGGTGGTGCGAATTTGAAACGTTTATTGAATTTATGTCCGAAAGGAAATATCTACGGCATAGACCTGTCAGAAGAAAGTGTTTCATTCGCCCAAAAGTACAACGAAAAAGACTTGAATAAAAGATGTTTCATACAACAAGGGAATGTTTGTTCATTACCTTATGAGAATGGATTCTTTAATGCTATCACGGCTTTTGAAACGGTCTATTTCTGGTCGCCTGTAAACATAGCGTTGTCTGAAGTGGCGCGTGTTCTCCGAGAAGGAGGTTGTTTCCTTATTAGTCTGGAAGCGAGCGACCCCGAACTTGGAAAAATGTGGACGGAACGGATAGATGGTATGGTTGTCTATACTCCGGCAGAATTGGAAGAACGGTTGCATGAAGCCGGATTTTCATCCATCAGAACAATCCGTAAAAAGGAAGAAATACATATTATAGCATATAAATAAAATAAGATATGAATGCAATAAAGAATATTACAATAGGTCACACGGAAAGACTTTACAAGCCGGTGGGTTACACCATGCTTGCCAACTTAGTGAATATAGTACCGTTTTGTCTTTCTATAGAAGCGATACGTATCATTTTCAGTGCATTTGACGGGAGCGGACAGCCGCTCGACACGACCCGTCTTTGGTGGATATTCGGCGTTATGGCCATTTATATGCTGGTCATGGTTTTGGCGGAACGGGCATCTTACCGTGCCAATTTCCGTGGAGCCTACGAAATGAGTGCTTCGGGACGTTTGTCGCTGGCGGAACATCTGCGGAAACTTTCATTAGGCTTCCTTTCAAGGCGTGACCCCGGCGACTTGTCCTCCATGCTAATTACGGATTTCATGATGGCGGAAACGGGAATCTCACATCATCTGCCCCAATTGATGGGCGCAGTGGTAATGCCCGTGCTAGCTTTTGCTTCATTGATATGGATAGATTGGAGGATGGCGGTCAGTATGTTTGCCGCCTTGCCGCTTGCCTTGCTCGTGCTATGGGCAAGCACAAAGGCGCAGCGGAAGCTGAGCGGCAGGCAAATCCATGCGAAGATAAATGCAGGAAACCGATTGGAGGAATACTTGCAGGGTATCCGGGTGATGAAAGCCTACAATCTGTTGGGCGACCGTTTCGTCCGGCTGCGCGATGCCTTTGCCGAACTTCGCCGTGCCTGCATCCGTCAGGAAGCCTTGTTAGGGCCGTTCGTCCTGTTGAGCATCACGTTGGTACGTGCAGGGCTGACGATGATGGTGCTGTGCGGAACATATCTGCTGTTGGGAGGGGAACTTTCCATCCTCGTATTTGTGCTGTTTCTCGTGGTCGGTTCCCGTGTGTTCGACCCATTGACTTCTGCCCTGACCAATTTCACAGAGTTCCGATACTTTTCCATTGCAGGAGGACGTATTCTTTCCTTAATGAACGAGCCGGAGATGAAAGGAGAACGGCAATCTCCGGCGGCAGGCGACATCCGGTTTGAGCACGTATCGTTTGCCTATCAGGACAAGGACGTGCTACACGACATAACCGTCACGCTCCCCAAAAACTCCTTGACGGCTCTTGTAGGTCCTTCGGGAAGTGGGAAAAGCACGGTGATGAAACTTTGCGCCCGTTTCTACGACCCGCAGCAGGGACGCATCTTCTTTGGCGGCGTGCCGATGGACGAAATAGCCCCCGAAAGCCTGATGAGCCACATCTCTATGGTATTCCAGGATGTCTATCTGTTTCAAGACACGATACGTAACAATATCCGTTTCGGCAAAACAGACGCGACAGACGAGGAAATCATTGCCGCCGCCAAGAAAGCCTGTTGCCACGACTTCATCATGCGCTTGCCGCAAGGCTACGACACGATGGTTGGCGAAGGTGGCTGTACTTTATCTGGAGGCGAGAAGCAGCGCATATCCATTGCCCGTGCCATGCTGAAAGACGCACAAGTCATCCTGCTGGACGAAGCTACCGCTTCGCTCGACCCAGAAAATGAAGTGGAGGTGCAGAAAGCCATCGACTCTTTGATTAAAGGACGCACCGTCATTGCCATAGCTCACAGGCTCAAGACCATAAAAGATGCCGACCGCATCATCGTCCTGGAGGACGGCCGGATAAAGGAAGAGGGCACGCACGATGAGCTTATCCGAAAGGAAGGGCTTTATGCCCATTTGTGGAATATACAGGAAAGTATTTCGGGGTGGAAACTGTAGATAAAGATGTGTTAAATTGCAAACTTCGTTACCATCACTTCTGTATTTGAATGTGCGGTGGCATTGGCTTACTGTATGAAATCAGCATTATAATTGTCAGAAAATCTGAAAAGGAAACAATCACAATAGTATAAACATTTAATCAATTTCAAAATGAACAGATCAGAAAACTGTATTCTCTCTTTTTGGAAGAGATTTGCATCATCGGCACATTACTGCCGAGCAGGATGTGTGGAATGGACTTTTTGCATTGCTCGCTTCAGCGAGAGAAGCCTATCTCCGGGATGTCGTTGACAGCGGCAAACTTTATCGCCGCTTCGTGGACGACTTCATCAACAGTCACCGGTATATAGACTGTGACAATGTGGTCTGCCGGAATTGCCATGAGATGATTATCCATATAGTCCGAGGTATTCTGCATGATTATCAGGATTGTGTGCGAGAAAAGTTCGCTACCGAATCATTCTCATTGGATGATTGCATGGAACTGAAAAGGATGTATGACACATCTGAAATAAATAGCCCGGCATTTGCGTATGATGCGGATCCAATGGCGACCGCAGCTTCACTTTCATTCGAGTGTAATTTTTCAAAAGAACAGATGGCAGGTATTGTGTCTTGTGCCAATACTTGCCATCTGTTCTGTGTTCCTACGGTTCGTATGGAGGATATGGAAGCTCTTTTTGCCTGCAAGGAGGGCTTCCGAATCCGTGTGAATAACATCCGCCATGTGGCCGTGCTTTTCGACGCGCTACTTGAAAGGTCATACATACAGGCGTACTGGCAGTCCGTTCTTGAAAGAGGAAAATTCCTGGTTTCCAAGGACGGCAAACGCATCGTGACAGCTTCAAGCCTGTCAACTGCCCTGTCTGCGGCAAGAATCCGTCCCACATCTGTCGTTTATGCTATCAGGACAATGATAGGCCGACTTCCGTAACAGTAATAATCCTATGATTTGAAAAGGTCGTCCATGGTGACCTCACTGTGGACGATACTTTTATGTTTTCCGTCCACCACTCCGTATGTAGTGACAAATGTGATTACCAATGCCTTTCTGGTCTTTGTCGCCATACGGAACAATCCCATCCGTTCACGGAGTTTCATCTCGTAATTATCAGTGATGGCATAACGGTCAGTGCTGAACTTCATTTCGCACAAATGGATGATGCGGTCTGCTCGCTCGATAATCATATCAATCTGGAAGCCAGGCATTTTTTTGTCAGGATCTGCCTTGCTTCTCCATGAGGATATGGCCGTTCCGACACCGGCTATTCCGAGTGCCGCCTTTATCTGCCGGTGATGTGCCAGACACACAAGTTCGAAACTGAGTCCCATCCACGCAGAGACGCTGCGGGAATCCATATTGTTGCTCCACCACCTTTCATCCTTGGCATTGTTGGATTCTATGAACTTGTAATAAAACAATGTAAAGAAGTCCGTAAGCCTGAAAATGCTTCCTCGGGTCTTACTCCCGAAATGTGACAGACGGGTTACGAAATCGCAGCGTTCAAGATTCTTCAGTATCTTGCTCAAGAAAGAGCCTTCCAGACCTGTGGCTTTTGCTATGTCCTCCCTTGTCAGTCCGGACTTGTTCTCCGACAATAACTTGACTATTGATATATATGTGTCGGCATTGCTGAACAGGGCATTGTACAGTTCGTCGAATTCCCCTTTGAGATGGGCACCATCTGCAAAAAAGAGCCGGTCAATGTTCTGTGCAAGACTGTCAGAGGTATTCAGGAGGCTCAGGTAAAAGGGAACGCCGCCGAATATCATATAACATTGCAGAATCTGGTATCTGTCCCATCTGCAGTTGCGCTGCCTCAGATATTCTTCCGTCTCATGCAGATTGAACGGGGAAAGATGCAGGTTGCAGGTCACTCTTGCGTGCAATCCTCCCTGATTGGCTTCTATCTTGTCCGCCATCCATGATGTCGCCGATCCTGTGGCGATGAGCATGATGTCTGTACGCCTGTTGCCCCAGCCGTTCCAGAATGTTTCCAGGGCATTGACAAAATTCGACCTCTGCGTATCCATCCAAGGCATTTCATCAATGAATATGACTTTTTTCCGGTCTGAAGGCAATGTCTCCAGATAATCTTCAAGCGCATTGAAGGCATCATACCATGTCTCGGCTTTCGGCTGTCTTTTTTTCGAATGACGCTTGATTGCCCTCATGAAATTCTGTATCTGCACCGAAGCCGGAGTGTTGTGTTCGCCTACAAAGGTGAAATCATATTTATAGTTGAAGAACTTGTCTATGAGATATGTCTTGCCGATACGCCTCCGTCCGCTGATGATGACAAATTCGGAGCGGTCTGATTCCAGACACCGCTGCAGTTCGTCACATTCCCTGTCTCGTGAAACCAGTTTGTCCTGCATAATATTTCCGTTTCCGCAAAGGTACTCAATCCATATGTATCTGCCAAATTTCAAAGAGTGAGTTTGTACTTTATCTCATAAAATATTTGAGTAAAAGTACAAACTCACCAACACAATAATACCGAGTTACTACTTTATCTATGATTTTTTATGAGATAAAGTAACGGTTCAGTATATAGTAGCGTTCCATATTAGCCGGATGCTTTTCTGTTTTTCTCGGATAAGTTATGTGCCCAGCTTGCTGTTTCAAGTGGTACGCATCCCGCCGCCGAAAGGCGGTTGGGGTATTAGGCTATTACCTTATAAATTTATGTAAATAATTTAATATCAGATATTTATTGGTGAAAAATAAAGGGATTAGTAACAAGTTAGTAACAAATATGGAAATAAAAATAGCTTGCATTGTTACACGCAAGCTATCTATCATTTATAAACTAAATAATCGAGATAAATTTGGTAGGGCACAAGTCTTATTATCATAAGTGTTTAGACTAGTTGATATAAAGGCTTTAATACATTCTTTTTGTGTCGAATTGATATTATGGATTCCAATATTATATATATATTCTTCCGCTATCATCAATTCTTTGGGTACATAAATAGATAATTTTCGTTTTGAGGGGAGTAGTTTTATTCTTATATCATTCTCCAGATTTATTGTTCTAACTTTTCCAGAAGTATAGCAATAAATCGTTTTAGGTAAGTCATTCCTTAGTCCCATCAAATATTCAGCATATTCTCCTTTTGGACAATACTCAATCTCATTACTTATGGCAATTTTTTCAAGTATATCAGTAATTGATGGAAATAACGGATTACCATCCTTAAATTTTGGCAGACAATATATTCCTCGTGCTACTCGTAGTATAGCTCCATGATTTGATAAATTTACTACGATGCTTCTAATAGATGTATATGAAACATCCTTTATTCGTCGTAAATCATCTATTGTGAATAGAGTTCCTGATTCCATATTTTTCAAATACCCAACAATTTTAGAGGTATTTGTATCTGTAGAAAGCTGTTTAATATCCATATATACTAAACCTCCATATCATAAAAATAAAAATTATCTGGGAACTTAATGTTAGGAATCCATAGCGGAACTCCACTCCAACCTTTTTCCTTTGTTCCATTAATCCTATACATAGTAAGAACTATATCGTCCTTAAAACTATCACCTAGAGTTCTGTCATTAGGAGACAGCAAAGTTCCTGTGTTTCTTGCAATATCACGATTTACTCTAACTATTAACTTGCATTTGATTAAGGGTTTACGTTTTTTCAATCCTTCAACACATGCTATATATTTTTGAACATTAAAATCTTCAACAGTTTCAGATTTCACTAGATTCAAAAGAGATATTATAAAGTCGGATTCACAATCAATAAACCGATGCTCTGAATAGGTTTCAATCATTCTGTTAATCGTTTCAACATTTGCCGGTATTGGCGCAGAAGCAAACATATTAACTCCGCCTTGAACAAGGTTAAGATATTCATTATCAACAACATTTTTCCTTGTAGGTAAAATTTTTGATGGATAGATGAGTTGAATGTCATTAATATTTGCTTCTACTTGTTTAATTAGAATTTCATTTGAAGTGTTCAATTCTGAAAACAAAGTATATAACTGCTGTGGTATAAAAATTCTAACTAATTGCTTCTCTCTGTCATATCCAAAGATTCTAGAATGTTGCCAATATGTGTCTGCTTGAGGAGATTTAGAAGATCTACAATAATATACTGTTTGTAAATTTGGAAATGTAATACCTCTTCCCAAAGTATTTCCGCCAATAACAATATTAAAGCCTTTTGATAAGTCTAAGGCGTCAGGATTAGAAGAATCCCTGCAAACAAAACTTTTGGAATTTAGTGGAATAATAGATATATTGGTATTATCCAATAATTCAATGACAGTATCTCTAATATCTTCAAATGGTTCTAAATCTGGTTTAGTTTGTTGTAAATCACACCACTCATCTTTTAAGTTGCTTAAAAAAGCTGCATCGTCAGTAGATTTCTGTAATAGAGTTAAATGGTCTTGTACGGTTTCAACAAATTGGTTATGAATTGAAATTTTTATACTTGGATGTATCATAAAATTACAATTGCTAAAACCATTTAGTTTCTTATGAGCGCAATTTATTAGAAATGACAGAATACTTCTGCTTAATCCTACAGGACAAATAACATCACCTCCATTTTTAACTTCGTCTAATTCAAAATTGTTTGTAAAAATAGTAGTTAATGATTTTGTTCTAGGATAAAAATAGTTTCCACCTAAATAATCACTTCCTGGTCTAAAATAATAAACGAATGCCGGTTTCCAACCTGATAATTGAGTTTGTAGTAATACAGCCTGAGGTGTAGCTGTAACTTCGATATAAATTGTATTAGCAGCAGTATGCTTTATTTCTGCTAATCGTTTATTGATACTACTGACTTTACTTTTATTAACTAGGGTATTTAGACTTGCGGCATCAGCTTCGTCGTCAAATATAACCAGCATTAGACCTTTACATATTTCAGTATTCAAAAAGTGATTTTTCCATCTTGATAATACGCGAGAGTTTTTTTTAAGAACTATTATTGTTGGCTTAATCAAACAAGCTGGGGTCAATAGTGATTCCTCTCTTTCATTAAGTACATTAAATGTTTGAAGACTATTTTTGACTCTATTATATGTTTGTCTGTGTAGATCAACATTGTCGGTCGTTAACAAAACAAATATTTTATAACCACTATCTGCCATAGCAGAAATAATACCCAGCATTTGAGCTGTTTTTCCACTTTGCACATTACCTAGCAATAAAGCATTTAGTTGCTGATTTATAGTAAAATGTTCTGATATTTTACTCGAAAAAGATTTAGAAGTTTCTTTTATAGATAAAACCAATTCAGGATTGTCTATAGTTGATATATAGTTATTAAAAAACATAATTATACTAGCGATAAGATAAATTTACCATCTTTTGTTTTTTCTAATCTCAAAAAACTTTTACCAAACAAAGAAAGTGTTTCAGGTGTTATCGGAGTGCCTATTTGTAAAGCTCCTTCATTTTCCATTTGTCCTTTTATCCAGCGACCTAATATTTTAAGATCATGTTCGGAACGGAAATTTTTGGAATAATCGCCTTGTGTTGAACATTGAAATTCATATCCGTCATTGGTAATTACTGTAAAAGGGCCATCGTCTTTAGTCGGTATTAAGTCTCTGTTATGCATTTTTTTACTTAGGATTATTTCTACTTCATACCAACCTCTTGGGCTATACTTTCCTTTAATCTTTCCTTTTCCGAAATATGTATTTAGATTACTTTTAGCTTCTGTTTTTAATGGTATATCTACAAATTCACCTGTTCTATTAGCCAATTCATCGCTCAGTTGTTCGCGTGATAACTTTTTGACAAATGAGTAACCTTTAAGCAATTCTATGTCATTGGCTATAAAGTTATTGATTTCCGGCAAATTGTTAAATGTTTCACCTAATGAGTGGGTAATCTCATAAATATATTTATTAACCTTAACCCCTTCATCCTCAATAAATTGAGCATCAGCTTCTATGTAGTTTTGGGATGTTCCCACAAAACTTCCAAGATTAGAGGAACCTATAAAAGATGCTAAGCAAGTGCTATTTTTCATAAAAGAATACATCTTGCCATGATATAGTGCCTTTGGTGATAAATATACAGCTCCAAGATTATTCGTTATCAAATAATTATTTAGTTCCCTAACTGCTATGTATTGTGGTTTAGTGAAGCCTTCTAAATAATTCATACCAATGAATAACGAGATATTTAATTTCCCTTCACGAAACTCAACGATCTGTTTCAATGCAGCAATTGAATCATTTGTAATAAAACCTGTTGCTATATTAAAATCAGTAGCATTATCAACCAAACCATTAAAAATGTTAGATATGCTTTTAGTTCGTATATGTTGTTGGATCAATGGATTAGACGGTAAAAGTATTTCCATATGGGTATCATTTTGTAATTAATTTCAAGCGTTCTTCGAAAGATAAACTCATAAGTTTATCTTGCTCCGCTTTTAAGTCAATTCTTGGATAGTCACTTAGGAAAAGAGGTTTTAATGCTTTAGCTATAGCATGTACACCTACTGGAGGTACTGCATTACCAATTTGCCTTCTTACCTCTGTAGTATTACCATAGAAAATAAAATCGTCAGGGAATGATTGTATTCTAGCTCTTTCACGGTTTGTTAAAGGCCTATTCTCTGGATAATGATAGCCCCATGTACCTCCACCACCAGCTGCTATGATTGTTTTAGACGGCTCATTCCTATGTATCCTTCTATATACATGACTAATCATTCCTTTTACATAATAAGGACTATCTTTGGGGATAGATGTAAAATTGCCTCCTTCAGGAATCAAACTAATGATTTTTTTTGTTCTTTCTTGAACTTTCAAGAACTCGTTATTATAAGGAACATTTTCTACACCTTCAAAAGCTTCACCAACTGTTACAAAAGGAAGTAAACCTTCACCATTGCCGTGCGTAGGTGCAGGATGTTCAAACTTAAATCCTGTATCTATTCTAATACCAACAATTAAAACGCGCTCTCTGTATTCTGGAACTCCATATTCAGCAAAATCATATAAATGAGGAATTACGAAATAACCAGGTTCAATATTTTGAAAATCTTCTATAATTTGTTTTATTGCTTTTTTCCCATTTGCTGTCAATATACCTTTCACATTTTCAGCTACAAAAGCTTTTGGTTTTTTAGCATCCACAAACCTTAGAAAACTTTTATATAAATTGCCACGTTCTCCATTTAAGCCAGGTCTTTTCCAAATAATAGAAAAATCTTGACATGGAAACCCTCCTAAAACTAAATCACAGTTAGGAATTGTTTTATCAGTATAAGGATCTATTTGTTCAATATCTCCTTCCACAATAATATCGCCGAAATGTTTCCTGAAAGTTTCACATGCTTCATGCTTAAAATCATTAGCCCAAAGAGTTTTATAATCTCCCACTTGTTCAAAGCCCAAGTCGAGTCCACCACAGCCAGAAAACAATGAAACAATACCAATTTCTTTTTTTTGCATAAATGTTTTTTATTTTGAATTATCACTTTCTTCTTATCATATTTGCCGCAAAACGCGGCAAATATACAAAAAAACTGGTAAAATAAGGAGTGGAACTGTTACTTATACTTGGGATGCTATTAGAAATTTTTTTATAAAGAATTCTCCTCCATATATTTCAAGTACTCATGTCGAAGTATAATATACTTTCTTTCAATATCATTCAACCTGTGATTCTCACGTAAAATAAAGAATGAGGTTACTATGCTGACTACCCATATAAAAATGGCTACAAGGATAAAGAATTGCTTGATATACCTGAATCCGACATATCTGTCAATCCAAGACCAAAGTCTCTTCATGGACCAAAGAATCCAGCCTTTAATGGTAGTAGGTTTTACCGGTGCTTTTGACATGTTATGCCGTTCTGCTACAACATCAAGGATACGGTTCATTCGTTCTATGTAAGGGATAATCTTAAGATATTGCTTGTTCGTGTCCGCTGTCAGTTCAACAGCGTTAAGGCTGTTCTTTTGTATATCCGTACATAGATTGGCAATCTTAACCAGTAATTCTTCTGTCTGGGCATCGGACTTTCCGGTTTTCACTTCCTCGTATGCTTTGCTCAATTTATCTAATATATCATAGAACAAATTTCTCAGTTGGATAAACTGTCTGTCTCCACTGCTATCCATATTGTGGCCACCGGTTTTACTTACAGAGGCAATTTCACTCTTTATAGAAACAAGTCCGGCTTCTATCCGGTTAAGTTTGTCCGTATGTCTATCCAGTGTAGTCTGGATTTCATCAATGGAATCATATTCTTCATCCTTTAACGGTTTGTTCTTTGCCATTGTTACCTCCTTCTGCCTTTTCGTGGTACATATTTGTCTTTTTCTTCATCACGTTTGTTATCGTCGCTGCTTCCACCACCGCCACCTCCTGTTTCCGGTGCCTGATGTGGCTGAACTATCAGTTCAATGGTGGCTCCAACTATTCCAGATCCTATTGAACTGCCACTATCGGTTCCGCTTTCTACATTGCCAGCAGCCATAGTTTCCTGATTGGATTGTGCATTCTGAAAATTCGGGCTGTATTCCGGAGTGTCCACCGGACAGGTTTCCGCATGAGCCATATCCTTTGAGATATTCATGTCAGATCCGGTAAAAACGGAGTCATGTTTTCTGATATCCGGTATAGCGGTTTTTTCCTGCCCATAACTGCCGAACTTCCTTCTTAAATTTCCGAATGACAATTCTGGATCCACTTTCTTTCCGGCAAAAGAAAGATTTTCTGCTGTATATACGATACCACGTACATTCCCGTATTCATCCCTTACCATGGTTATATCGACACCTTCTGATTTCAGCTTTGAGATATATTCTTTCCATGAACCGGCTTTGTCAAGAATAGGGAAAGCTATGTCCATGATATGATATTTGACCTTATCCTTTCCGATAAGTCTGTCTCGGTTTACATCTTTTTTTCTCTTTGATGGAGCAGAAAGTCCGTATTTTGCCCGGATAGATTTGCAGACATTTACTGAACGTGCATAGTTGCTGTCGCATGTGATAGCCTTTCCTTCATTGTCTATACGACTGTAAGCGATGTGTACATGATCGTGTTCTTGATCAAGATGACGGTAGCCGAGATAGATAGTGGGCGGAAATTTCATACGCTGCATGTATTCCTTGCAGAGTTCCGTTATAAATTCGTCAGTCAGCCTTTCCCGGTCTTTGGGCGAGAAACTGATTACCAGATGTCCCATCTTGTCCTTTATCTTGGAAGAACTGTTTGCCCATTGGAGATTGAAGGCAGCAACGACAGTCCGGTTTGAGGTTGTACTGACACCATTGGAAAAAATCACTTTGGCATTTTTCTCTTTCATGCTATTGAGGTAGTCAATCAGACCTCCGGCTGATTTTCCTTTCATTATTTTTGCATTCATCGTTATCTCAGTTCACTTAATTTATTCAACACTTCATCTATCTTTTCTGACAATAGCCTGTCAGCTGCTGCCACATCCTCATAGCCTGCAATGTGCGCTTCGTGTGCCAGCTGGTTCAGGTTGTTTGCCATTCCTGCGAGCTTCCTGAAACAATCCATCATCTCCTGGGAGAGCGGTTCGTTTATCTTACCGTTTATTGCCAGATCATAGACTATGGAGGAAAGTGAAGCCTTCATCCTGCGGCTTCTTTTTTTTAGTTTTTTGAAGTTCAGTTCATCAAAACCGACCTTTATAAAATGGCACTTTTTCTCTGCCGAATCCTTTCGAGGGCGGCCTCCTTTTCTCCGTTCTGAATCCTTTCGGGGTGTGGGTGCAAATTCTGTCATGTCCGTCTGTTTAAGGTCATCCAGGCGGAGCCTTCCGACATTCAGTCGGTGGTTTTTTGGCACAAAAAACCTATCTTGCTCCCACACCCCTTAAAAAAAGTGTCCTACTTTCTGAACAGGATGTACAATGCTACGGAAGCCATTATAACAGGCTATTGTACAATATTCGTCGTGGATGACGGATTTATAAATGGAGTTTTATCTGTGCCAGTGTACCTGTGCTTCCTCATAATATGAGTGGTCTCTGGCTATTGATTCAAGGAGTTTGTGCAGATAGTCCAGTTCGTGGTGCTCCAGGCATGGAATGGCTCCGATTTCTATATTGTATGATGCTATCCACCTGTATTCGCTCCACTTCTCATAGTCTTTTCCGGTACGGCTTACTATGGAGTCAAAATAGGCATTTACCTGTTCTATCTGCCGTTCCGACGGTACACTATCTTTTCCTTTAGTGTGTATAAAGGAAATCATGGAATCAACGGCATTTGCCAGTAATGGGTCAACTTCAGCGAGTACCTTTTTGAGTTCTTCCTGTTTCATGTCTTAACTTGTTTGGAGAATATGTCAGCCTCGGTATGAACCGTTGCCAAACCTGATGGGCACGACCATTTCAATAAGCCGGTCGGCGATACGTTCCTCATATTTTTCCTTAATCTGTGAAAATGTCAGATTTGTCGTAAAAAGGGTGAACAGCTGTTCCTCATACCGTTTTGTTATCAGGTCTATCATAGGGGTAAGACAATTGCCGAAACTGATGATTTCCTTCGGGTCTGTCCCGAAATCATCTATCGCAAGGATTGGAAGTCTGGCTATCCGAGCCCATTCCTGATATTCGTCTTTGCACCTGTAAGCCAGTTCCCTTGCATTCCACAGCGATACGCTATAACTGGAATTGGTCTGCGGATGGCGCAAGTTCAATGAATTTATCAGGGTACGGATGGCTTTAAGCCATGTGGTTTTTCCATTTCCGCACATTCCGCTGAAAAACAGACCGAACTTTTCGGAATTTCCCGTAAGGAAACGTGCAATCTGTTCACGTTGGCTTTCAAATTCTTCACAGGTTGTGAAATGTCTGCACCGGTATTCGACTTCTGCCTGGTATGCGGCCAGCAGCATATCCTTTGTCTGTTCGTAGGAATATGGCAGCCTAAACCGGCCAATCGTAATCTTCCGGTGAAGTAGCTGTGATTTCAGTAGCTCTACGTCCACTGTTGACTCGTTTTGATTCTGCTCTTTCATGTTTTAATCTATAATTCATTTTAATGTTCAGCCAGTTGCGGAAATGTTTCTGGATGTCTATTATTTCCCTTTTGTCGGATGACTTCATTTTTTGTTCGGCAAAGAACATTTTCAGGTATTCTAGTACAGTTTCACGGTCTATATCGCTTCCCCGTTGAAGGATCACCGAGTCCAGCCAGGCAGCATCATTTGCAAGAATCATTTCCAGTTCATCCAGTTCCAATTTTCCGTTGCTGACATTATGAATATTATTATTATTTCTATTTTTATCTTTTATATTAATAGGGGACAACGGCACCGACATCTTTACCGACAAGTTCTCCGACAACGGCACCGACAACTGAGAAGTACGGTCAATTATGGTATATAAAGGCGGATTCTCCTTTCCAGTCCCGGCTGTGAATGAAATCAGACCTCGCTGCTGGAGTCCGGCCCTGGCCTTTACAATATTCTGCTTTGTTGTCTGAAGATCGGCACTTATTCTTTCCGTATAGCCTGTAAACGGCATCTGCCATCTGGCGGAATTTGCCATATTAAGAAGATAGAAGTATAAGATTGTTTCTGTCTTGGAAAATGCCCTGTATCCGTTATCCCTCCAGAATAGACTGAACAATTCATACAGGTTCATAATACAGGCTATTTAAGTAGGTCTTTTTGGGTCACATAGGCGATTGCCTGCCGGTCCACTTCTTCCTGTGGTGCTATGCGTATCCTGCGGAGCCATTGATCAAGTTCGTCCTTGTCAAAGAAGCACAGTTTGCCGTTTGGTTTGTAGAAAGGAATCTCCTTTTTCATCATCAGTTTATGCAGATAAGACTTTTTCATCCCCAGATATTCGGCAGCTTCTACCGTTGTCAATAAATTGTTTGTCATATGATTCTATTTTATAATTATTATTTCCGTTTCGACAGCAAACAGGTTTTTGAATGCTTTTTCTTTCCTTTTGCTCTGTTGCAAAATTATGCCTATTCCCAAGTGGAACAATGTGTACGATTTGTGGTTGGGGACAAAAAACGAATAAAGCCATATCGTTGTTAATCAACAATATAGCTTTATTTAATTTGTTAAAAGATGTATAGCTCTGTGGTCGCTCTGTAATTCTGTGTGGTCACTTCACAGATTTTGCTTTTTCGATGGCTTTTTCGATAGCCTTGACGAATTGGGCATTGGTTTCTCCTGTTCCGGAATTGAGTGCATCTCTATAATGGGATTTGTAGTATCCGGGACTGATTTTACACTGTTCCAGCATGTGTTGTATCCACTCCTTTGCTAAAGACTCATTCATTATCTCTTTACTGACGACATACAACAGGTAACAGACACGGCTGTTTTCACGATGACGGACAACAACAGGTCGTGAAACTTCTTTCAGGTTCATGAAATCTACGAAATCCGTACCTTTCATGTGTTCAAACTGGTTGCCGTTGCAGATCTTGTACAGGCTGCAACAGATGGTCAAATCTACTATATCAAATAGTTTGGCCGTTTCTTTCAAGTACAGTCCTGTCATATCTTACCTTCGGATTTCAGTTCTTCTATATCTTTGATAATGCTGTCTGCAATCCTTTTCATTCGGACAACCAGCATTTCAAGGTATATCATCTCAAAAAAATAAAGTTTGGCTGTTTTCTCACGTTCTGCGGTGTAAAAGCGGTATGTCTCATCACTCTTGGCTTTCTCTGCTTCATATCTTGCCTTTACCTCCTCGGATTCTTTTTCTATGGTCTTGTAATCGTCATCTTCAGGATTGAGATAGTCCATGCGGACACTCATTTGAGAATACCGTTTCCATAGTTGTGAAGCGGCATATGCAATAGAGTCATATTCCTTTTCAAGCGGCTTGATATGCCTGTCGCAGACTGGTTGCGGATTATAAGAGCCAAATATATCCTCGTGACTTTCATAAGTGGCAAGGAAGTCAGACGCAGCGGCAGACAAGGCTTTTGCCTGTTCCATGAGTATTGCCGGGCTGTCGTTTAACTCTTTTTCAGCTGAGTTGATTATACTGTTTATGTCTTTGTAGTCATGATAGAATCCGGAAAAAACCAGATTTTCCTCAAAGGTCAGTTCTGTATCTTTGATATATTTCAAAAGGAGCCTGTTTACTTCAAGCAACCTTTCAGTTATTTCAGCAATATACATCTTTATAGTGGGGTTATGTAATCAATACTAAAATTCCATGTCACTGAATGCATCGTCTATAAGACTGACTGCATCATCCTTTTTCTTGTTGATGATCTTCGCATATATCTGGGTTGTTTCCACCTTGGTATGCCCAAGCAGTTTGCTTACAGTATATAAGTCAACTCCCAAAGTCAGCATCATCGTTCCGAAAGTATGTCTGCTGCAGTGGAACGTTATCGGCTTACTTATTCCGGCGGCTTCCATCCATGGAGTGATATATATCTTGGTGCAGATCTCGCGCGGAAGTTTAGGGAAGATAAGACACTCATCACTCATGTTACCTTTTTCGGGGAGCCAGCCGATGGCTTTCTTGGATATGGGAAGATATATGGGTGTTCCTGTCTTCTGCATCAGCTTGTTCAGTCTCCACTGGTCACCGTCCTTAATGAGATCCTTCCATCTGAGCTGACGGATATCGCTATATCTCAAACCGCAATAGCAAGCGAACAGAAAAGCCTGTTTGATATGCTTATGGGGATTTTCCGTTTCTTCAACTTTTTTCAATTCATCTATTGTCAGGAATTCCCTTTTGCTTTCTGGTACCTTTATCTTGTCCTGGACGGAAAGCTTGTTTATGGGATTTTCTGATATGATGTCCTCACGGACTGCCGTGTTCAAGGCATTACGCAGACAGGACATATAACTGATTATCGTGAATGTCTGAACCTGTTTTCCGCTACGTGTGCGGTAGTCATTTTTCAGGAAGTTCATGAATCCGATGCAGTATTGCCTGTCAATTTTGTTGAGCGGAATGTTTATATTGTATTTTGTCAGCACATTTATGGTCTTGTGAATCAGCTTCTGGTCTTTGATACCCTTCTGTGCCTGCTTTTTCTTGAAAGTTTCCATCCAGTCGGCCAGTGTCTGCTTGGCTTTCAGTGAAGTATTCTTCAGACCGGCCTTGTTATTGGTTATTTCAAGAATACGGGTCATCTTTATGGCGTTGGCAGCCTGTAGAGTGGCTTCGTTTTGAGCCTTTGCCATGGCTCCTTTCTCCGGTATCAGATACAGTTTCAGAAACTCATAGCTGCGCTTTCCGTCCACATAACAGTCCAGATAAAGTGACTGTACTCCGTTAGCCAGATTCTTTACACGGAGTCTGACGGGTTCCTTTGTGGATTTGATTGTTACTTTATTTGTCATATATATGGGGATTTATAGTTTGTTATCTATCAACCGGACTGCATAATCTTTTTTCTGACTGATGATTTTTGCATACCGTTGTGTGTGTTTGATACTGGTGTGCCCCAAGAGTTTTGATACAGTATAAAGGTCAACACCAAGAGTAAGAAGCATGGTGGCATAGGTATGCCGGGCCGTGTGGTATGAAACATTCTTGTTCATGATTCCGGCTTCCTTTACCCATGGCTTCAGATACTTTGAGAGAGCATAGGGAGTCAGATCAGGAAACACATTGCTGTCAGCATTCCTTTCAGTGTCTGGCAACCATTTCAGTGCCTGTCCGGGCAGAGGAATATAAACGACATTTTCAGTTTTTTTCATTCTGGTAGCCACTTTCCATGTACCATTGTCACTGTAGATGTCTTTCCATTTGAGGGCTCTGACATCGCTCAGGCGCAGTCCACAATTACAGGAAAACAGGAATGCACGTTTTACAGTTTCATTTCCGCACCTTGCTCTGATAAGCTGCTTTACTTCATCGATTGTAAGATATTCCCTGACAACTTCGACCGGCTGTATCTTTTCAGACGACGATAAAAGGGAAAAGGGATTTGTAACAAGTATTCCTTCACGGACGGCCGTGTTAAGGGCTGTATTCAGTTCGCAGAGTATATTGAATCCAGATTTGGGGCTCAGACATCTCCCATCCGACATTTTGTATTCAGTCTTAAGATAATTGGAAAAACCGATGCAGAAAGACTTGTCAATCTGACACAACTCTAAATCTTCACTGTATGTTAAAAGGAATTTTTTGGTTCTTGTGATGTTCGATAGTTCTCTTACACCTCTGTCCTTTTGGATTGTATAGTATTGGTTCATCCATGAAGATAACATGATGGGGGATTGTCCCCTATCTTTGTTGGAAATATATTTATCCGGTACCGGATTCTTCTGGAGTTCTTTAGTACGTTGCTTCCTGAGTTTTTCAACCTTGTTTAAGGTTGCACGGTTTTTTCTGATGGAATTGTCATCCGTCTCCACAAGCAGGAACAAATTAGGAAGACGTTCATACGTGCGCTTTCCATTCTGGTAAATCTCAAAAGATATGGATTTACGCCCGTCTGCCTTGGTAGTAAACCGGACTTTTACGGGATCTTTTGTATATTTGCCTCTGTCTCCTTCCATCACTTCTAATTTTGTTACAGCTACAAAGGTAACACAATTCCCCGTATTTATCGCAAAAACGAGTAACAAAATTACAGCAAAAATAAGCTATTTAATAAAACGAAAGGAATCAAAGGTAATTTTATAAGTATCTATAAATTAGCATTATGAGTTGCTTTTATTTCTGTTTCTTTCTTTTGATTTTCGTATTTAAGGTATTAGGCTACCCCATAGGGTCTATTACTGGCACACGGGCAAGCCCGGAGATGAATCGGACTGGCAGGGGCGGATGGCGGAAAGGTATCTGATGCCAAATGTCATTCCACCCTCCCGGTATCCACCAGTTCGAGCCCGAAGGTGTCGATGAAGGTCTGCAACATGGGGTTGCGTTCTATCATCTTTGCGAGAATCATCTGCGGCGTGTCCTCCATCAGCAGGAAGTCGGCGATGTCCAGTCCCTGACTGCGCTGTACGTCGGTCGCTATTCTTTCCAACAGGTCGGAGCATGTGGCACGCCTGCATACGGGTTCCAGCATGGGCAGCCGCTGCCTCCATTCCTCCGTTGCCTTAAGGTCGGGGAAAAGAATCACCTCCCGTCCGTCCAATGCCTGCACCGCTTCGCCATTGAAGCACCCGTGTATCCCTCCGGTGGCAAGCCAGATGAAATCGGGAATGAAATGGGCGGCGACCAGTGCCGTCTTCTCGCTTTCGACAATGGCTACAGGCTTGGCGGACATTACGGCGGAGTTGTCCGACAGCAGATGTTCTCCGAACAGGCACTGCTTCATCCTGAAATCCTGCACCTTCCTCACGGAATGCACCCAGCTGACTTGGTTAAAAGGCTCCTTGATACGGTGTCCGGTTACGGCATCGTAGCCCATGATCTTGCCCGCACGCACGTTGCTGTTCCGGTCTATCTGCCAGAATACGGTCGCACCGCCCCACCTCCTTGAGGTACCGACCCTGTATAGGCTGAATAGCTTGTCCACATTCTCCTTGCCCATCACTTTGGTAAAGTATCGGTACAAGGGGTTGATGTCGTACCTGCGCATGGACTGCTCCACCCAACCGGAGGGAAGAAAAGAAATCCGTGGTTTCTGTTCGGGCAATGCTCTTGCTGGCGGTCTTGCAGCTATCGGTGTGCCGCTGTTCCTTTCCTGCTCATTCAGTTTTTCTTTGACAGTCGGATTGTCCCGGAAATATTCCTTCGGGGTATAGTGGTAGCCGCAACTGTTGATATGGTCACAGATGCCCACGTTGTCAGGGAAGGAAATCTCTCCCGCCTCGTCGATATAACGGGTAAAGCAGGACTTCCTGCCGCACTCCGGACAGGCGGTCTTGCTGCCCGGCCTGTATTTCTGAAGATGGAATCTGTATCCGTTCATGATGCTCTCTTTTGTGGATTCCTGCAAATGAAAACGGCCATTTGCAGTCTGCAGTCTTTGCAGTCTTGCAGGAATTTTACCTTTCCGGTACTCCGAGACTGCAAAACTGCAAAGACTGCAGACTGCAACAAGGGGTCATCAGTTGCAGTTTCGGGTTGGCGGTTCATTATCGTTTTCATTAGATTTACCAGATTTATCATATATGACTTTTTCGTAATGCCCGGCCTTGGACTTCCGCAGTAACCCGCTCCTGCACAGTTCCCTGAGGTAGTTCATCACCGTGCGCTCGCTGACATTCTGCTGTTCCTTGCCTGTGGCGATGGCCGTCTTCGTGTCGAACGTGTCCGGCAGCAATGACAGCAGTACCTTGGGCGGTTCCTCGCACATGTCCTCTGCCACGAATGAACGGATGCGGTGGTACGAGTCCTCGAAATAACCGTTCAGCCGGACAGCGGCTTTTACCGATACCATATCCACAGACTGCAGGTGGCTCTCGCCGGCGGCATACCGCAGCACCTGCACGAGCAGGGCCAGTCTCGCCACCTGCGCCGGATGCTTCATCTCCCGGCTGTCCACCTCAGCATCGTCCTCTATCCGGTTGATGCGTTCCACTTTCCTATTCCACCATGAGAAGAAATATTCCCTTGCCTCCCTGTCCATGGACAGCACATGGGGCGCCTCTCCCGTATCATAGTCAAGGGCAAGAACCTTGAAAAGTATCTGCTCCCAGCGTGCCGCTGCCAGAGATGCCCTGTCCTCCCCGCCATCATCCCAATCAGTCCATTTTGACACTTCACGGGATTTGGGCAGCACGAACAGGATACGGTCGAGCAGGCCGTTTTCCTCGAAGCCTTTCGTCAGCAGTTCATGCACACGCTTGGTCTGCGTGGTCCCGATGATGTTGATGCACGGCTGTTCAATATGCACAGGTATAGTGTTGCTGACCCTTGTCACATCCAGTGCCCCGCCGCTCCATGCCGTGAGCAGCTGCTCTATGAGTTGCCCGTTGGTGTAGCGGTTGGCGGAGTTGAACATGCCCATTATCTCGTCCACCAGAATGACCACGCTGCGGGGATTGCTGTTATGTGTCAGCAGTAGCGATTCCGGAGTGAAGTCGGAAACGACGGTGCGTCGCAGTACGGGCTTCCTGCCGCTCTCCCCGGCGGCCTTCCATGCCTCCAGTTCCGACTCATACGCCCTGAACAGGGCGTAGTCGTGCTTCCGTATGGGGCGGTATGCCGCCTCCAGCGGCGGTGTCTTGCCCAGTCCCGGCCTGCCCACGAGGATGATGTAGAGGGCGGCGTTGCTCTGCCACTCGCCTTTGATGCGGATACGGTAGGTGCCGCCCAATGCCGCAGATACAGCCGAAATCATGGCAGTCGCTATGAACTCTGTCTTGTAGTTCTCGTACCGGGCCATGTCAAGGATGACGGATTGAACCGTCTGCGGGAACACTTCCAGAGGGAAGCCGGTGTTTTCGGTATGTTCCGCCTCCATGCGGATCATGTTGCACAGTTCAAGTCGGGTGTGTGTCATGTCAGCCATTTCTCTTCTTGCAATAGGATGTCACACTCTCGGATTTCCCTCCCGTCTGCACACGCCGGACATCCGACCTGGCATACATGTTCTTGTTGCCCACCTTGACGGGGACGAGGTAGCCGCGCTTCGCCCACAGGTTGAGTGTGCCATCGCACACGTTCAACAACTCACGGACTTGTTTTGTGTTGAGCCAAGTCTCTTCCGCCTCACGCTTCATGGCGGCGTCCCTTTCCTCCTGCTGTGCCATGATGGTGCGCTGCACGATGGACTCGGCAAACATCTTCAGGTCGGCTGGCGAAACCTCCAGTTTCACATTCGCACCCTGTTCGACCAGACTTTCTATGGTAATCATAAATATCAGTTTTGAAGTTTGTGATAACCATCTTCAAAAGTTCCCTGATGCCCCGCTTCCGATGGCTTATA
>ERZ780067.177-NODE-177-length-33199-cov-8.74569_pt1 | contig 33199 bp, 31 predicted proteins | sample MGYA00511841_ERZ780067 | MGnify/ENA primary metagenome ERZ780067 (study PRJEB29588, sample SAMEA2143295) | human gut metagenome | biome: human gut; feature: human-associated habitat; material: faeces | place: Denmark | collected 2008/2010 ... | reverse complement strand
TCTGCGAAGTGAAAGGTCTCAATACCGCCGAAGCAGTAGACATAGGTACCAAAACCACCAACAACAACGGTAACTCACAGTTGTCTCAATACCGCCGAAGCAGTAGACATAGGTACCAGGTATCTGAAAAGATTTGTAAACTAATGAGCAGTCTCAATACCGCCGAAGCAGTAGACATAGGTACCTCAAAGAAAGTGAAAATGAGTTCTGGAAAGAAAGTGTCTCAATACCGCCGAAGCAGTAGACATAGGTACCCTTGTCAGAGTTGCCCCCGAAAACCTACCTGAGTCTCAATACCGCCGAAGCAGTAGACATAGGTACCAAAATATTTTATTCCGCTTCAGAGAAGGCCGGAGTCTCAATACCGCCGAAGCAGTAGACATAGGTACCAAAAAAGCCTCTATTCTGGTTGACAAGGAAGTAAACCGTCTCAATACCGCCGAAGCAGTAGACATAGGTACCAGTGCTAACCGTGAAAAAAATCCGTCAGGAAGGCGTCTCAATACCGCCGAAGCAGTAGACATAGGTACCACGACCCGAGAGCAAAAGAGTATCTGAAACGGTTTTTGTCTCAATACCGCCGAAGCAGTAGACTACTCTGTCATTCCGCGCTACGACGCGGAATCCAGAAATGCCCGAAAGAGTGCCGTAACTGGACCCCGCATCATGTGCGGGGTGACATGCCGTGCCGAAGCAGTAGACATAGGTACCATAAAGCTAATCAAATCGATCGTATGCGAGATAAGTCTCAATACCGCCGAAGCAGTAGACATAGGTACCAAAAAAATTTTTTTCAACAATGTGTAAACTTAAGTCTCAATACCGCCGAAGCAGTAGACATAGGTACCAATAACAATTAAAAACAAACTATTATGGAAATGTCTCAATACCGCCGAAGCAGTAGACATAGGTACCATTTTTAACATATAAAATTTTTATAACATAGTTTAGTCTCAATACCGCCGAAGCAGTAGACATAGGTACCTGAAAGAAATGAAAACAAAAACATTTACCATCTTGTCTCAATACCGCCGAAGCAGTAGACATAGGTACCAATAACAATTAAAAACAAACTATTATGGAAATGTCTCAATACCGCCGAAGCAGTAAACATAGGTACCAAAAAAAATGAGTATCTGCAGGAGCTGATTATGTCTCAATACCACCGAAGCAGTAGACTACTCTGTCATTCCGCGCTACGACGCGGAATCCAGAAATGCCCGAAAGAGTGCCGTAACTGGACCCCGCATCATGTGCGGGGTGACATGCCGTGCCGAAGCAGTAGGACAGGAAATAAAAAATGTCAAAGAACGCATCGCCCCAAGCGATAATCAATTGCAATTCGAAAAGTCAGACATCAGCCCTATCAACTCGAACGGTCAGGCCTGTTTCTCCTCCTCTCAATCTTCCGTATCAGGAAACTGCCCAACCCGTAACTGATGTCGGCTCCTACGCCCAAGGCTTCGGCGAATGCGAGCAAGGGCAGATAGTGTGTGGGTACTTGACCGAAGACGAGACGCCCCGTATATCCACCCATAGTATAAGCGACATTCGCCCCCTTCTTGGGTGTATTGCGCCGTTTCTCCCAACGCAAGTCGGCCCGCAGCAAGAGGGTCTGTTCAGACGGTTGCAGATATTGGTCGATTTGCCTGTCCATCTGCGCCTTATCGAGAGGGGACGGATTGTCGGTGTAGAGTATACTTAGCGTTACCAAACGGTATGCCAAAGAGCGCATGAATTGACAGAACGATGGGATACCGTTCATCTTGCTTTGAAATCCGTCCCCCCCCTTCTTCGAAACAGGAAACAGGCATACGGGTGTTTTCAACAACAGCTCCAGAGTGGTCACCGCATCGGAGGATTCGCAGGGTACTATCGGACAGCTTTGCGGTGGAGTCTCGACAATATCTACCAGGGTCAACGGGACTATCGGGTGCCCGAACCCGGCTTGCAGCATAACCCGCAAAGCCTCTATGAACAGTTGCTTATGGACAACCATATTCCCTATTAAAACGAGAGAGAAGGTGTAAACCCTGTTCTCCTCCAAGGTAAATCCAGGAGCTTCGTAAGGCAGAGTGCTGCAATCGAAGAGGAAGCCTTTGGGAAATCCGCCTTGCAGTTGCTTGTACAAGAAATGATCTTGGGGCAGAGGCAGGGTATCGATATGCCGGCGCAGGGACAGGCCCTGTTCATCGAGAACCTGATCGGCGGCATACAGGAAACGGTTTCGCAATACCGCGCCTATCCAGAATTTCATAGACACGCGCTCTTGTGCAAAAAAACGTACCGTCAGACGGGAAACCGAAAGATTTTGCAATAGATTTTCCATAATTATCAGAGGGGCTATCAATCTTTATATTCCAATCGGCCATAACCGACATTTGTCTTGGCTCCGATGCCAAAGGCTATCAGAATAGCTTTGAATAGCGTTTCCTTCTCGTTGGCGGTCAACGAATCGGAGTCTGTTAATCTGAATCTAAATTCTATCTTACACCCCGACGCAATCCTCACGAATGTCAAAGGAACTGGATTTTTGAGCGGATCGCTCCCATGAGGCGTAATAGAATCGGCGGCCAAAAAACGGTCGCGACTGTTTGTATTAACGACAATGGCATCGAAAAAGATATCGCGCTCGTATGGCGAACGAGAATCCCGGTCGTCATCGTCACCAAAGATAGCATCTGCCCACGCTTTAAGAGGCTTGGACTGCATCTTGCGTTGAATGGGTTCAAGCTCGTTTTTAAGATTCGGGACCAATATCGGCAGTATGTCCAGCAAGTTCTCTTCTCGAAAAACGCTGCGCAACACGCCTTTTACAGATGATCCGTAAATCACGGGCAATCCCGTCGTATAGTCCAAATGGAGTCCCAGTTTGAATTCGCCTTCGACCTTGGCTTCGTGATTGATGCCCACACCGGTCACCAGACCCGGATAGCGAACATCCAATGTAAAACCATGTTCAACGAACGTGTTTATCGAGCCAAACGCCTTTTTTGCCTCGTCCAAATAGGATTGATTACTCGATTCAAGAAGCTGGTTGTTGCGGCTTTCAATTTCTACTGTACCTTCATTATTGGTACTCACTTCGTTCTTGTCGGAGTTCTTCTTTATACAAAAGTATATGCCGGCAAAATAATCTTTGTAATAGAATTTATGTAAGTTCTTCGGCATGATTATTTCTTTAGTTTATAGGTTCGAATTACCTGCTTTAGAGCTGTTGCACATTCGAGAACTTCAGTCGAAAGTTGCTTCAGTATCTTCTTATCGTTTGCACATGTGAAGGCCGTCCTCAATAATGTATCGGCCCCCTTAACCTTTTGATTCAAAGGCTGGTCCTTGATTTGTATAGATACCTCTTTATCATTCTCTATCATTTTCCCTATCGCTTCCAAAATGTTACGGCGATTGATTTTTCGGGTATCGCTTGCCTCCTGATAATAAATTGCCAATGCCGGTATCAAGCCACTCATAAGCACCGTAATACCGAAAGCCGACGTCTGACCATTGTACGAATCTTCAATAAAAGGACCGTCTTTATCCTGCTGCAATATACCACTGTCGTTCAGAGCCTGATTGGCCAGCTGCATCATCTTGACCATTCGTTTCTTGTTCATAGTCATGCCTCCTTGATTTTAATAAATTGACAATATCCATATCCGATGGTGGCGTTTGCTCCAATTTGCACTATCCGCTTGTCGAATGTTTTTGTAACGATCTTATCCATGTTCTGTACCGATACGGATACGGTTTTATATTTTGCCTTTTCCGACTCCTGTGCTTCACCATCTTTTTCTTTTCTGGAGACTTCGACCGAAGAGGGCGCTATCAGAATCGTGCCGAATATACTTTTCTGAGGCAAAACTTGCTCATACCACAGATTACCGTTCCCGATCAAAGTGTTTCGGGCCACGATGGGAAGTTCTTCATTCGAGCAAAGCTCCGTGAAGGCTTTATGCTCTATAATGCTCTTCCCGGCCCCTTCTTCTCCATCGAAATGAGAGTCACGTTTTTTGAGTTCCTCTACCAAACCGGAGTAAGATAAATCTATCCCCATCAATTTCAACAGCTCTACATATTGCTCGAGCGTTTCCTTACTGGTGACTAACTTATACAGATTATTGTCATCTTGTACCGGCAACAAAAGTAAATAGGCATCGAAAAACAAACAGCCTCCTTTTTGGGTCTCGACAATCTCGTCTTTTTTATCCTTTTTGTCGACTCCGAAAATTGCCACTCGCTCTGCTGGGGACAACTTGGCCTCTGACGTGGCATATTCGTTCATCGCTCCCTTCAATGAACTGGCATTTATACAGGGAATCGTAGTGAGTACATTACGCTGAATCTCCTTATCGATAAGCCCTACACTGGAGGTATTTTCGTTTCCTACATGGATATTTGTCTCGGCTTGTATAATCCAAACACTTTTCATATTTCTATCTTGTTTAGTTGGTTATTGTATTATGTAATTGTTATATCCTATCTGGCGAAATTCTTTCTTATCATTCACCAATGTTCCAAATGCGGCAGCGGCTGTTTCATCGGCAAAATAGAATACCGAACCTCTCTCATACAGATAGTATCTCTCTTGGACCCGTTTGGCGTCACCCAATATGTTATAATTTCTGGTTTCAACATTTGTACAGAGGAATCGGAACGGGATCGTCTCGGTAATACTGAATCGTACACTCGCCAAATCCGCAACATTCAACAACGTGTCGGACAATAGGATAACCCGGCTGCCACCTGTCACCACTTTCAACGAATCTTTCGGATAGGCTAACTCGATTCCGCTTTCGCTCAACAAGGTTGCCGAAAGCGAAAACCGGCTGCCATCGGCTCCTAAAGAGACAATTTCGTTTTGGCAGGCTTTCAAATCGAAATCACACTCTACAACAAAGGCAAAATGGAAGTTGTCCTTCAGACGATAGGATATCTGTTTATAGAATCCCTTGGTATCACTCCGACCTTTGTAGTTTTTATTGATACCAATACGGCTATCCTTCTGGAAAATTTCTTCTTCTTTATAGACAGTCCCGCTATTGAGACCAATATACAAAACATCGTAACGCTCTTTCGCACTATAACCCTCTATTGCCGGCAAACTCAATGCCCGCGCATTGTAGTATACGGAACTCGATTCGTTTTTACCGAACGATATACCGAAGCGATAGTCCTTGGGAACAGGCAAGACGGCTTCTTCACCCTTTCTCAGGAAACAGGGCCCCAATGATTTGATTTTCCCGAAATCATTCGTATTGTTATGCCCAATCAAGACCTTGAAACTTTCCCTACCAATCAGGTCTGTTGCTTTGGACTGATCGATAATCCTATTGCGGTCTTGTGAGAATACCTCCGGGCTTTGGGTCAGCAACAGATAGCGCATCATTCCCAGCAAAGAGGTCTGCTGCGGGAACTTGTTAGAAGCAATGATATAACTCGAAAATGCTTCATTGAATTTGCTTTTCTCGTCAGCCCCCACTTGGAAAGTCATGTCACCTCCAAAAAAATATTTGCCAAGCGGTTTTAATGTTATCAGATATTTACTCATCTTTCACCTCCTCACCCTTAATGAATTTTGCAATACGAAGTACACTAAAGAAAGTCGATATGATGCTCTTCATATCTTCCTCTATTGTAGCCTCCCGATATTCTTTTTTATTTTCTTTTGCCTCTTCGGCTTTCCTTTTTTTCTCTATAAAGTAATCTTTATAGATGAATTCGAACGTATCTTTTGTTTTCAATAGATAGGTCGTTTCATCCGCCGATTTAGCCGCTACATCTACAATCTTCTCATAAAAGGCATTGAGGCGTTCGTCGAGATTCTCAAAAGGTTCTTCTTTAGGCAATACACCGAGCAGCTGTTCATTGGCACGTATTTTATGGGCAACAGCCGATACAAAAGACTCTTTAGGCGTAAATCTAATTAAATTGTCCAAGTTGTAATGGATCTGTAACGATTTACTCATTACCACTTCAAAGTCGGACCCGCTGTTCTTTCTCAGATTTATGGCTATCGCATTCTTTCCAGGCACCTGCTTGGCTTTCGAGACCAACATGTTTCGAGCTATCTCCCAAGCTTCATACAAGGGATACTTGCAATAGATAATAGAGATCCCATACGACATGGAGGTATGTACGGGGACTGTCTTGGTTTTACCTCCTTCATCGATTTTATCCTCTACTTTGAGTTGATCCACATAGTCTCGAATCTTTTGATATTTCTCATCAATCTCTCCAATCAGCCCCAGAATGTTTTTGCCATCAGTTCCACATACCGGAGCGATAAAGAGCAAATCATCGCCTCCGGCATAGATGGGGAGCCCACCAAAGGCTTTGATTCTTTGACAAGCAGCTTCACCAAATGCTATCAAACGAGATGAAAAGTCATTCAGGTTTCCATCCATTTGTTTAGAAGAAACGATTTTACCCATACAATCGCCATCGGCCTGCACAATACATACATATCGCTGATAAGAATAATCTATTTGTTTGGCATTAGCCCGGGCAATTTCTTCGAGCGTCCCGATTGAGTAATAGTCCTTATTGAAAGCTATCTCAAATAGGGGCAAATTCGTATTCGCCTTCCTCAAGTAATTCAGTACTGCATCAAATGTATTTGAATCCCATGCCATCTGATTTAATTCCAAGACATCTAATGCCTTATTCAATCCTGCTATGGCTTCTGACGAAGATGAATATTCTTGACACACGGTCATGATGCGAAAGAAATTCCTTGCCACATTTATATCCAGGTTTATTTTACAGGCAAAGAATACAAGAGCTTCGTCTAACAGCCTATTTATGTCTATTTCCTGTTTTACTGCATAAAAGGCTCTATCGGGATACAACCCTACCCCAATACGCAGAGCCCCTTTGCTTGTATAATATGGAGAAATCAACTCCAAGCTCTCTTTTTCTTTCTGTAAATGTGCCAAAATGCACTCCATCAAATAGGAGAACATATAACTTGCGGCCCAAAATTCCTTGGGCTTTCTGGCCATCGAAAATGTCTTGATAATGGGACCTAAATTTATAGCTAAATATTTCATATTATGTCTTATAATCAGGAGAGTTCTACAGAAATCTTATTTTTTTGAGCATTCATTACAACAAAGCTCTTTTTTTCGAAACTTTCATGGAATGATTTTATGAGATCGGCATAGTCTATAATATATTTTTCATCACCCCTTTTAACAAACATTGGTACAGAGACTTTCAATTCTTCTTGTTCTTCTTTTCTCGTAAAGGTAAACATCAGATCCTCGGGAATTGTATTCTTAATACTTTCTATAATCTTTTGGTCAAAAAGAATATATATAATTACCTTCGCTCCATCAAATATCGGTTTAAAAATAATGGGTGATGGTATACGTTGAACCGATTGTTTATTACTTGAAATATCAACATCTATTTGTTCAAATGACTCATATACTTCCTCTTTCCCATCCTTTCTATTATATCTCTTTAGAATCTTTCCAGTCATTTTTTTGTAAGTAATCTTATCGATTGGGTACCCCAGGTGGGCTCTGGCAAAGAAAGAAGAATTATTATTCGGCTGTTCTTGCGGATCACCCTCCAATTTGACACTCTCCAATCGTAATTGCTGCTTGACTACCCGTTTTTCCCATGTTAACTTTATTTTTGGTTTATTTAGATATTGATACAAATACGACTTATGATATAACTTCCGACAATCTCTGAATATAGTTCCATCGAATTGGTTTACTTTCCTTTTGGTATAATTGATTCCCGACTTCAACGACTTCCAATAGTAATCGATAACTGTAAACAAAGTTATAAATCTATTATTCTTATTATCATTATTATAACTAATATAAAAATTAAAAGGCATATGCAAAGGAACCGATTGATCATTTATTTTTGAAACGGTAAAACTTCCAAAGCCTTTATTACTACGCTGACCAAAATTATTTTTAGCAAAGAATAATACAATATATTTCTTTATAATGTCATATAAGTTGAAGCCAGGCCCATTTACAGTCTCTTTTCCCTTGTTTTTAATAATAAAAATCAACTCAATTGGGTACTGTGTATAAGAGAGATTCGCCAATTTATCTCTATCCGTTTTTCCTCCCAGATTAGATAAAATCAACGGGAAATTTTTCAATAAATAATAAGTTTCTTTCTTATGTGTTTTCTTATCTTCCTTAATTTTAGGCTTATCGGTTTCTAAAATTTTAGTTCTTAAATCTATATCTTTTACATCGATCCTCAAACTATAATCCAAGGCATAAATGTTATCTTTGTTTATAAACAAGTCGTTATAATCTTTCTTGACTTCCCCTTTCACTTCTTCATAAGAACCACCCCCTATTTGCTCAATAATATATTTATCCAACTTGGGCTTTACCTCCGAGGCCCGTAGAGTCGCATTCGGTTCATTCGGCTGAAAATGAATCAGTGGCGTATGCTGCTTTAATGTCACTTTTAATATTTGCATAATACAAAAAAATTATACGATTTTTACTTTGCTTTTGTCTCTATCGCTTCCCGAGGGTTCTTTTCGGCACAAACCTTGTTGCTCTCCGGCTTGTTAACCACACCGTTATTCACGTCCCCTCTCAACAATTTTTCCCAGTCTGTTTTATGTTTCCACTCAAGTTCCTTCATCTCCTTTTCATGTACGTGGAGATTGGCCTGCCGTATAGTCTTGTCATTTTGTACGGCTTTGACCAATTTCAACAGATAGTGGCTCAACAGCCAGATTGCGCCTACTATTGCCACACAAACTATCAATGTACACAGGACTCGTTGAGTGCCATATTCGGTCAACTGAATGCACATAAAATTCATTGGTTACGTCCTCCTATATTTTTTATGAATTTATACCCCAATAACGACAGCCCCACAATCAAAGCCGTATGTACCCAGAAGCCCCAATCGCCTTCCAGGTCTTTTACGGGATTCATGCCGAAGATCCCGGCCAATACGGTTGCAGGCAAAAATATAGCTGCCAGTTTATTCAAATACTCGCCATTCTCACTTCTATTTTGGTCTACCAACAGTGTAACATACTGATACAGTTCGCCTATCTCCTGATCCAAATCTTTTATCTGTTCATCGGAGTCGAATTGGCTGAGCAACATATTGTACATTTCAATGCCCTGGTCTTGGGCGGTCACACTTCTGAAATAGATTTGATTGACAAACCGGATATACTCCTTGTACAACGACCCTATTCTCTGTGCAATCACCTTGTTTGCCGCGTTCAACCCGGGCGCAAGTTTCAAGCAACTCACCTCGGTGACCTCGCCCGAAAATCGAAGCATCGATGCCCGCTGTGCAATAACCAGCTCAAATATGCGGGAATAGATGGTGCGCATGTGCATCGACAGAACGTCACGGGCAAAACTGTCTTCATTGGTCAATAAGACCATCGAATAGCGCGAAATTCCATACAAGCTTCCATAGTTCTGCCACCGGCAATAGGTTGCCGCATCGAGCAATTTCTTTTTCATACCGGCATTCTGGCAAGTTACCTCGATAGATTTGTCGACAAAGACATACTGATACCAAAAATCGCCATACTCGAATTTATCATCCAACCTCTCGCTGTCGCCTTTCACTTTATTGGCAAGCTTAGTGTTCCCATACCAGCAATTCACCAGCATGCGGTCGTCAATAACCGGAACCACCTTCAAGGCCGGCGACAAATCGATAATGAGATTCTCGATAAAAGTGGCCGGGCTCCATACCGAGTGCAATCCGCGCTGATTGCCTTGAGCATTCAACCCATAATCGAAAGTATCCCTATACCTCTGCTCGTCACCGGAGAGCCCGGTGATAGAGATAGAGCGCGCTATCATTCCCCGGCTTTTCTGCGAAAACTCGTTGCTATGAGGCGGCATGACTCTACGTCCGAACTGATTGATGTCCAGGATAGCATTGGGGTCCCACTGGTCCGGGCGGTCGTTCTTCAAGAAAAACGACAAGATACCTACACCCGTGGCATAAAGATTGATATTCATCGAGTCTACTTGCAACGTATAGGTTCTATCCTTCAGCTCGATATGATACTCGACACGTTTCACCTGCGGCTCGTTCCGCTCATAATGGAACAAGATAGGATCCTCTTTCCCCTTCACATCATAAAGAACCGGGTGAACAAACTCCAAGAAATATTGTCGCTCGCCAAACAATTCACAAGCCTCTTGCTGCTCCTTGGCATCTCTTGGCCTACAGACCTCCGCAGGGTCCAGCTGCACCCTGCGCCACTGCGAGAAATCCGAAATAGGGATACGGCTCAAGTCTACCTGCTTCGAAAAAACCCTCTCTTTATCGCCGTTCAGCGACCATCGAAATGGGAAATAGAAGATGTGATAGCTACGGAAAAACACCCGACGGATTCGATTCACCATCGACTGCACCTCTTCTTTCGAAACAGCCCCGTCTTTAAGGCCTATATATTCCTTCCCGCTGTAAAGATATACGCTTTCTTTTTGCGTAAAAAGCTGGCGAACCTGGTCCGTTTTCTTCCCGTAAAAGCACCAACGGTCGTCCATATATATCAACAGGTTGTCGTATGGATACAACCGGTCGCATATCGGCGAGAACTTAGTCGAGAGGGCCTTGACAATCACCAGCTCGCCACAATCTTCCTTATGGTCATAAATGGCCATTTGGGCCAGCCGTTCATCTCTGTCGGTCACGCCCTGCGCCTCGCGATCCCGCCGGCGAATGTCCTTTATCTCGGCATCTGTCACCTGAAGATCAGCATCTGTCATCGCCTTTATATAACCTTTGTCATTTGCAGCAACCAGCTGCTGGTATCGGTCCAATGGCACCCTCAATATCTCGGCCACCTGTTCCAGTGCCGAAGGCTTATCGCTATTTTCATTGTGGTGATCTATGACCTTGTATTTGCGAGGTTTCGGTACATCGGCCTCCAACTCCACCCCACAGATAGTCCAATCGGGAGAGTTGCCATACTGTTCCAGCACCGGGGCATACGCACTCAACCGGGCATTGTCCCAACGCAAGCCCGCATCGAAATATCGAACGCCTTGTTCACAAAGCAACTCTTTTATGGTACACATTTCAAGATCGTGCCCCCCCAAAAGGAAAATGATTTTCTCCTTGTCAATTTCTGAAGATTTCAACATAAAAGTCTTTAACTGGTTCTATTCCGTCACATGCACTCCGTCCCCCTATCGCTCTCCCGGTATTTCAATATGCAGTTCCTATCGACCTACGAACCATTCGTTTATCTGTAAAAGAATGTCCCCCGGCAACAATTACCTTCATAGCATCAAGTGGTGTAGTTTTCATGGTCCTATTTTTTTATAAATCTTTCGCAATTTATAAAATATTTATTACACACCTGCAAAAAAGCACAATTTTTTTCTTAAAAGTCCATCGCCTCCGTTCCTATGGCGCGACCTATCTCCTCCCGAATCGCTATGAAAGCATTTGCTTCATAACCCCTTATCCTTGTTATAATGGAATAGTAATGTACATGTCTCCATCTTGGCTGCTGCCAACAATCTGTGTCTTAATCCTTGTTATAATGGAATAGTAATGTACATCACATGGTAGGAAACGGAGAAGTTTCTGTCTTTTCGTCTTAATCCTTGTTATAATGGAATAGTAATGTACTAAAAGAATTAGTATGAATATATTGTAAATGTTCGTCTTAATCCTTGTTATAATGGAATAGTAATGTACAACCCGAAAATCAATAAGTTAAAGAACTATATGATTTACTATGAACGCAAAGATAGTGAAAGGGAGCGAAGAATAAAATATCGAAACTCTGTTTAAGATATTTTTTATTCCGAACCGCATCCTATCTTATTCAAAGATAGTAAAAGGAATCAATAAGTTATGCCTTACGCTCCAAAATTTTCGCAAAAGTTCCTTTTCGGCAATCTCATTTCAAAGGAAACCGACTGTAAATTTTAATTAAATATCTGTATATCAACAAATTAAATACAAACAAATTTTCGCAAATGAAAAGTCATATTTAATAAAATAGGGCATTTGCGAAAAAACGGCTTTTTAGCAACACGCAACACACTGATAATCAATACAGGTTATCTACAGAGGTCCTCTTTTTTTCGCAAGTGATTCTCCATTTTTCTCAAAATCATACATTTGCGAAAATTTACGTCCCAACACTCGACAGGTCTATTTTGCAAATATCTAATAATCAAGCACATCAAGAAAATCAAATTTTCGCAAATGAATTTTATCCCCACACATCAGAAACAGGCCTCAAATCTATATCGATAACTATATCTGATTTTTATAAAAAATTTACTATCGTATACATAATAACCATATCTTTGTATGATAACAACTAAATAACCCGACAGGTAACGATGGAAAACCAAATAGAAATACTGACCATTCAATTTAAAACTCCCATAAGCGACAAAGAGATAAAATGGTTCAGAGGGGCTGTAATACATGCCTTACAAAACGACAATATTCTTTTTCACAACCACACCCCAACGAATTACAGATACTCTTATCCCTTGATTCAATATAAACGAATAGACCAGTGGGCTGCCATAGTCTGCATAAACGAAGGGGTAGCTGCCATGGGAGACTTTTTTGCCAACTATACAGGCGAAATGACAATCGGCAACCAACGTAAGCAGATGGAGATAGAGAGCCTGAAACCGGCACTGTTTACAATAAAGCTATGGGAACACATGTCCTGCTATAAAATAAAACGATGGCTCCCACTCAACAGCAGAAACTACGCGATATATAATCAAATCGAAAGTCTGGTTGAACGAATAGAGTTTCTCGAGAAAATACTCATAGGCAATATTCTCGCTTTTACCAAAGGGGTTGGTATTTTTCTGGAAGAAGAGCTGGTCTGCAGAATTACCGAAATTACCAGATCTTACCCCATCAGGAACAAAGAGGTGAATATGGAAGCCTTCGATATCAAATTTGTCTCGAACATATCACTCCCCGACTACATAGGGCTGGGGAAAAATGTGAGCATAAATTGCGGTATAGTCGTTGCCGAACATGCCTGCCCAAAAGCAGACCAAGGATCGCCTTGCTGTGACAAAATTTGAAGCCGGGAATATAATTGATCATAGATGCTTTTACCCCGACATTTTAGTCTCGAATGTAATGACAATATTGTCAATGACTCAAAGGCTACTCTTATCAAGAATGACATATTGGATAATAAGGCTGGTGAAATCTCGTTTCAGAACCCAATTTATACCCATTAAATGAAGACTGAATACTTCGCAAAACAATCATAATATCCCCCCTCAGGTTCAAGGCCATTTTTGTACCTTTTCACCCTAAAAATTCTCAAAATTCATAAGTTTTCGCAAAACTGGCTTTGATATTCAAGAAATTACACTTACTTTTACTTTCTAAAATGGAGGTACAAGCCGAGAACGGCGCTAAAAATCACTAACTTACACATTCTCAGATACTTACAAACCTGCTGGTTGTACCTTTTAGAGCGCTATACTATTGATAATCAACGATGTACACATACTGCATCGAGGAATGGAATACTCATATCTGATAACCTTTTTTAGAGATAGTTGTTTATGAAATTCTATCTTTCTTCTGCTTTCTTTTTTTTCTTTGCTGAAACCTTTTATTCTACACCATCTGGTAGCGAACCAACCATAACTATACTATTATACTTTACTCCATCCTTTTGAACTATTCCTCTTAAATTCCTTCAGTAATATTGTTCCATTCCAATGACCATATTAAGTCTTATGACGGTAATAATTCTTTACCATACTTATTTTACACATGAGAAAAGCTATGTTTTATCATTGTTTTTACGACTTCCTTAATGTGTAAGTTGCATTTTGCAAGTACTAGTAAACCTATTCCCTAGATTTTTTTAACTTTTCATTCTGCTTCCCATACAAAAACTTTTCAAGGCCTTAAGGCATATACAAGATTGGTAAATCTAAACTTTAAACTTGTAATAAGCAAGAGTAGGCCTGAAGTCTTCCTTTGGCAGGTTGGCTATATCCTTTTTTCTCCTTGCTGAAAATATCACCGTAAGTATGTTTTTGGGTATTAGTATTTGAAGTAGAATTATTTTGTGGATTAAAATATATATCAACATATCATAAAATAAATATAAATACTTAATTTGTATATTATATGATAAGTTGATATATGGTAAAAACAACGATGGGCACAAAGCTGCCAAGAAAATTAGAGCAGAAGATGCAGATAGTTGGTGAGCAGATCAAGCTGGCCAGACTACGCAGGAATCTCAGTGTCGCTCAGGTAGCCGAACGTGCCACCTGTTCGCCTCTCACAGTTTCTCTCGATGCATATAACATTGAAACATACGGTTAACTCGAACTTATTATATCATTTTTAATATGATATATAGTTGTATATATAAAATATTCTTATTATTTTTGCAACGTTTTAATATACCATTAAAATAGAGCATAATGGCTTTGGAAGAAATAAACATATTACATAGGAAAATACGGATAAATACCTGTGACAAGCACCGACTGAAAGGCTTATCAGTCGGTGAGAAATTGTCATACACATTTTATGAAGGAATCTATCAGGACACATCCATGATATTTTTGGAGCCAAGGAAAGGTAATCCAACACCAAAGGAATGTGAAATTACTTCCGACAGGATTATGGCATTATTAGGTGTTCCGGTTGTATTTATTCTGAAACCAGGACCTACATACGAAAGGCAAAGATTGACTGACAAAGGAGTGTATTTTGTCATGTCTGACAAATATGCACATTTACCGATGCTCATTGCCCTAGAAAAGACCAGCGACAGAAAAATAGCTTCTGCTCTCACACCGGTTGCACAATATATCCTCTTATATCATCTTCAAGAGAGAAGTCTTGAAAGACTTTCTGCCAAAGAAATAGCAAAGTTAGTTCCATATTCATATGAAAGCACGACACTGGGCATAACCTGCATGGAGGATCTGGGACTATGTGAAAAGGTCCTTGTTGGTCAAAGAACGAAGCAAATTCATTTCAAAAAAAGAGGTATTGAATTATGGAAGAATGCAAAAGAATTCTTTATATCTCCTGTGGAACAACGAATCTATTGCGATGCTCTTCATTCAGAACAGGAATTTCCTGTTTGTGGAATAAATGCCCTGGCACATTACACATGGCTTAATCCGGATCCGGAAAAGATGTTTATGTTGACAAACAAGGAATATCGTACATTAAAGGATTCTGCAGTCCTAGAAAACCCCAATACTTATGATGGTAGTATTATAATAGAAGTATGGAAATATCCTGCTATAGGATTAGCCAATGAAAATTTACACTGGGTTGACCGCTTATCCCTCGCCATTACATTGGCAAAGGATAATGATCCACGCATCGAAAAAGAAGTAGAACGAATGATCAATGATATAGAATGGAAGGATTAGAAAAATTCCGAGAGGCATTTGCCGGCTTCTCAGACAACTATGTAGTAATCGGTGGAACAGCGTGTGACATAGCAATGACAGGAACTACTGTAAGGCCACGTGCCACACATGACATAGATATGATTGTCATAGCAGAGAATATAACCGAGGCTTTTGGTGAACAGTTCTGGAAATTTATACGTGAAGCCGGTTATAGGCCGGAAAAGCGTAAACATAAAGAAGGAGAACCTCCAAAATATGAGTTATATCGTTTTCTGGACGGAAGGGCAGGTTATCCCGAAATGATAGAACTATTATCCCGACATCCTGATGTGTTAGGAGAACCAAAGGGGGTTGTCATCGAACCGTTACCTATCGGTGATGATGTTTCCAGCCTTAGTGCCATTATAATGGATGACGATTTTTATTATTTCACCATAGAACGCAGCAAGCAGACTGACGGAATACGCCATGCAGACCCAGCCGCATTAATAGCCCTTAAAGCTAAAGCATATCTTAATCTTGTTGCTGATAAACAGGATGGAAAGCATGTAAACAGCAAGGATATACGCAAACATCGCTCAGACGTTCTGAAGAATATCGTAATCATGGAAGATTCTCAAATTGAAGCACCAGAATCAATCGTCAGATGTATTAATGACTTTGTTGATTCAATACATAGAAACTGGGATAAATTGTCGGATTCTTTAGCTGCATCTTTAGGACAAGATAAGGAATTTGTGTCAGAATTACTGAATCAACTTACAGAACTTTTTGTAATTAAACCCTAATATGTAACATGAGAATTCAATACGCATCAGACCTACATCTTGAATTTGCCGAAAATGGCAGCTATATTAAACATAATCCCCTACCCGTTACTGGCGACATCTTAGTCCTGGCTGGTGATATCGGCTATCTCGGGGATGAGAATTACAGCCGCCATCCGTTCTGGAACTGGGCATCGGTTAACTATCGGCAAGTAATTGTTTGTATGGGAAACCATGAGTTCTACAAAAATTATGACATCGCCACTTTAGAAAACGGATTCTGTCTGGAGATACGCCCGAATATACATTGTTACTATAATGGAATTGTACAATTGGATGAAATAGATTTCTTCATTTCTACATTATGGGGTCATATTCCTTTAGAAGAAGCATACTTTACGGAAAGTGTGATATCTGATTTCAGAAGAATACTATACAAAAGAGAAGTCTTGACTTTTACCGAGTTCAACAAAGAAAATGAAAAATGCATAGACTTTATCCGTAAAGCCGTGGCTGTCAGCAAGGCAAAACATAAAATAGTTGTTACGCATCACGTTCCTTCTTTCCGCATGCAACACCCTAAATTTGCAGGAAGCAAAGCAAACGGAGCCTTCACTGTAGAATTGGAGAACTACATAAAAGATAGCGGTATTGAATACTGGATATACGGGCATTCACATTATAATGTTGACGTACGGATTGGTGATACACAATGTGTAACCAATCAATTGGGATATGTATTCCACAACGAACATCTTTCGTTTGATCCAGGAAAATTCATTGAAGTATGATTGTACATAAACTAAGGAGTCATACAATAGTCAAATGTGTCACTCCAAGTTGAAGAAAACCGCATATTATTTCTTTTATTACGATATAATTTAGTAAATTTACGCTCAACGTTAATTTATTAAATATGGGAAATCCAAAGAACCTAAATCGACTAAAAGCAGTTCTCGCAGACGCAGGTCAAACAAACAAGTGGCTTGCAGAGCAACTTAGCAAGGATCCTGTTACCGTCAGTAAGTGGTGTACGAATACCTCACAACCGGACTTGCAGACGTTAGCGAAAATCTCGGAACTACTTAAGGTGAATATTAGAGAACTATTAGTAAACCAAAACTTCTAAGTTATGGAGGATATAAAAATACAACTTAAAGAACAATATAACAAGTCTGTAGATTTCTACAATAAAGGAGACTTTGAGCATTATTTCTTCCATGTGAGAAAATCTATCGAGCTAATCGGTAAATTTCTTATCCACGATACTCTCAGGATTAAAGGAGAAGAAGACAAAGCTCATAAAATCATTTCGGGTGAATCTTCATTTTCCCTTGATTTTCAGAATAAGGTTTGTAATTACTCTTCAAATCCTCAGCCAAGGGAACCAGAGGGATCATTCTTTATTGTTCTTGCAAAAAGCACAATGTATTATGCGTTCCCGACATTGTGTAATCCGGGACAATTTCCGAAAGCTAGAAGAATAAAGGTGAAAATTGATACTTGCCTTGATGCTATGGTTGAATTTTACAATACATCAAGTGAAATTGTCATGCACACAGCGGATTCTTCTATGGATGAAAAGGCTCAAGCAGCATCATGCGCTTCATTCTTTATTAAAGCTTTTAATGACCTAAAAGGGCAAATTAGTGAAGAAGCCTCTTCGTTTCTTTCAACACTTGACGTTCCTCAAAAGAATGAAATGGCTCCAAGTGTTGAGATAGAAAAGGCTATTCAAATCAGTAATGACTTTTCTGTTTTGGATAGCGTTACTAATAATTTGGAACAGTCTATTGATGAATACTATGTTGCGCTTCTTCCAGAGTCTTTGCAGGACAACTATGGACATGTGTTATGCAAGGAGCAACTTCAAGATTTATTCCGATTAAATTGGCAGTTCATTGTAGATTTAAACAAGAAAACGTCTGATGGTCTTTATGAACAAGCGCCAGTTCACAAGAAATCATCAATACGTATTATCACAGATAATCTTAGTGAAGTAACTGGAGCATCAAATCTTATAAATTGGTTATTTGCCAAAGGACGTATTGACTTAGGAGGGTTTGACGAAAGAACAACTCTAAGGAACACGCCAAAATTGTTTTCTAAAACATTTTCTAAACTTGTAAAAACAGGCTTAACCAAAGACTATGTAATATTTGATTTTAGCAACAATGCATTTGGTTTAACAGAAAAATTATTTAATAAGCTCGAAGATGTGTTTGATGATTGGGATGCCGCCGCAAATAGGTGCAAAATCATATCATTCACAAACGATTTGACATATAAAGAAAAACTTGAGGAATTGGCTGATTATACTGGAGTCAAGGTTTTCTTTGTTGAAGCATCCTTTTCTGATTTTTTGGTTCATCTAAACGAAATTAAGCCAAACAAAGAGGTCGAGAATTCTAAGATTCTGTTAAGAGGCAAGTCGCTAGATATATCTGAGGCAAAAGAACGATATCATGCTGCAGGTATTGATTTCTATTGTCCCTCGAAAAATCATGGTGAAAAGCCACAATGGGATTTCTACTCTGGTGCGGAGATTATCTGGGAGGAATTGGAACAACAATGTGATGTTCAACGCGATTTGTACAGAATTATACGTTCAAAGATTACAGAATTGATACGAACAATTCGAAAGGTCTCAATATTTACATTACGTCATAGACCTGGTAGTGGTGCAACAACCTTGTCTAAACGACTGGGATACGATATAACAAAAGATGATGAAAGCGGTCTCTTGTCATGTACGGTAGTTGATATTAAAAATTGCAGTAATCTGCGTATTACTGATCAGTATCTGTGTCAGTTATCAGAAAGAACAGAAAACACTCCAATCCTCGCCATTGTAGAATCTAAGCATATTGGAAAAGAAAAATTCGACTATCTCGTAAAAAGGATGTCTGATGCGGGAAAGAAAATTCTTTTCTTCTATATTGAACCATATACTCGTCAATATCACACGCCAAAAGAAAACGTTGTGCTGCTTGATTCATCTTTAAAAGGGAATGAATTAGTCAGATTCGAAGAAAAATACAAACAATTGGGACTTAATGCCACCCTGTTAGAGAGCCAAAAGAAGCAACGTAACTCCCTTGACGTTGTTGATTTTCCTTTGATGTTAAGAGATAATGAAACTAGTCAGAACTTGGGTACATACGTGCAAGAATGGATGGAGGTGTTACCTGAAAATCTCGTAAAGTTCTGTGCGTTCGTGGGTTTTGTATTTAAGTATTCTGACCTTGGAGTAAATCAGACTCTTCTGAAATCTATATGGAAAGTTGACGGGAAGTTCTCAATTATGTCTTATCAACCAGAAGCTGTTAATGCGATTAAAAAGCTTTTGGTTGAAGAAACTATTGACGGATCAAACACCGGAATATGGCGCCCACGTTACAATAGATTTTCCACGTTTATTCTCAGTGCTTATAAAGCAAACTGGGAAGCAGGTATTTCCGAAATTGCAAAAGAATTTATATCTCTTTGCCAAAATGCTGGAGAATTAGGCTCTGATGACAAGGATATGCTTTATAGTGTATTTGTAATAAGAAAAAATGCAGATTATAGAGCATTGGAAGATAAAGCAGCTAACATAAGGAACAAATTCTCTCTCTTAATCAAGGATCTTAATGATATAGAGAGAGCAGAGTCATTATTCAATTCATTAGTTGAAGCCTTTCCCGAAGATGCGATATTTAGAGGCCATTTCGCTCGTTTCTTATATGAAAAAGCAAATATGAGCAAATTCATTACGGTTGATGATAGACTATTTGTTGATGCTCAGGATCAACTCCATAAAGCATTTGACATTAATCCAAACGATACCGATTTGTATCATATGCAAGGAATGCTGCTTCGCCGAAGGATAAATGCTCTTGCAAAGATGTTCCAAAGAGATATACAAACTAAGGAATTTGAAGAAATTGATATTAATGAAATAAGAGATTGCCTTGAAGATTGGGTTCAGCAGGCTTATGAGGCTTTTGAAAGAAGTATTCAGCTAAGCCCTGCAAGTCCATATGGATATGCTGCCGAAAGCCAACTGTTTAAAGAAGCTATAGAGTTTGGTCAAAAACTACTTCAGGCAACCGACTATTCTTTCTGTGAAACTGATTATGTTTTCTCAGAATACACGGAAAAGTTAGGCGTTGTTCTTGATTTGTTTGAGCAAATATGCTATGCGTTTAAGAATGAAGGATTAACACAAATCATGAATTCATATTACATATATGAAAAAGTAAGAGCATATCATGAAAATCTCGTTGGAAGAAATTCTGAATCAATAGACAAGTATCGCAAATTATATGGTAGCGCGAATGATGAAAAGAAATTGTTCTATGGTAATTTACTGTTAAAATCGATCGTATATAGTAAGACCACAAAACGAGACACTCGAAGAGCTTATAGAAATCTCACAAAACAAGAGCGTAACGAGATTGAAGGAATTCTTGAATTCCAAAAGAACAAAGGCGATGTAAAGAGCTACGAAACCATGTTCATGCTCAAATTGTATAGCTCTGAAGATTTCTCTCTTGACGATGCAATTGATCTGCTTAAAGAATGGGAAAATCAATATGATGAAAATAATCAGTTAGGATGGGGCTACTTAAATGCTTGCTTCTATTTGGCTGTATGTTACTGTGCCAAATCAATAAAAAGAGGTGTTCCAAACATGGAATTAACCTCATTGGCATCAACATATTTCAGAAAGTCAGAAGATTTTGCTAAGAAATTTGACAAAGGTACTGTATTGCCTCAATGTTACCTTGGAGAAAGAGATGATATACATTGTATCGTTGACAAGAACATGAAGGATACTGACGCAGATACCGTAACAGGTGTAATACATCATATCAATAACAATAAAGGTATACTTAAAATGCAATGTGGAGTTGAAGTAACATTCAATGCTAAGGGTTTTGACATCCTTCATGATGAAGGACAAACATTACGTGGTGTTTTAGGATTCTCGTATAGTGGACCTGGCTTGTATGATTTTAGACCCGAAAATGTGAATGAATATTCTGAAATATACGATGAACAGGATGAAACAGAAACCACATTTGAGGATTTAGAGAAGTCATATGTTCCAATAGAAAACCTTGTTGACGAGGAAGTTGACGAGGAAGCACCTGTGAAAGAGGAAAAACCTCAGCCAAAAGTCGTTGGTAAAATCGATCTCTCAAAATTGGGGAAAAAGCAATCAAATGCAGTTGAAGAAGATGGCAAAAAAAATCTCCATGGCTTTATCAATAGTCAACGTGATAGAGTGAGCTACAAATCTATCTTCTATATTGTTGATAAAAATAACGGATTTGCTCCAAATTGTAAGCCAACACAGTATGACTATGGAGATAACGAAGAGGTCATTTTCGATATTTTTGAAACAATAAATCCTAAAAACAATAAACCATTCGGGGTTGCTATAAACATCAGACCTGCTTGTGAAGAATAATTATGCATCGCAAGAACCTCTTTGATGGCGATAGCTATAAGGCACAGTTTGCTTTGATAACCTATCGGTGGCTTATGAGTCACCGATGGGTTAGTTATGCAGATATCATGGCTGATTATATTGGTGTGACAACAAACGAACTTCCTGCTAATTTGTCAAATTGCGATGGGTATGGCGAGTTGAAGAAGGTGTTTGGCACACTAAAGAAAGCTATAGCCGATAAGCTTGAAAAGGACGTTAGCGAGTGCTTTGAGGAAGAAGGCAACAACCGCAATAAGCGATTCCGCTATGTTGGTAATGATGATGATCCACTTGCAGACATGCGTAATGCCAAGGTCATCAATAATCTTCGTCAGTACTGGAAGTTTTGCCAGGACTCTGCTGGATTCTTCCCCAAATCGTGGCTGGAGTACTTCTTCCATGATTGTCAGGACTTGCTCGACATGAAGGCTAAGCGCCAGAAAGGTGAGCAGGTGATAAGTTCAAGCCTTGACCGAATATTAACCAATATAGAATATCTCCCTCAGCTCTATGAAGCCATTACCAACAAAACAGTGATGGAGATAGAATATAAGCCATACGACGAGGAACAAGTAACCTTACTATTTCATCCGCATTACTTGAAAGAGTACAATGGACGATGGCATTTATTCGGTCATGCAGAAGGTAGAGAACCGGAATTCGGGTACAACATTGCTCTTGACCGCATACAAGAGAAACCTCGTGAGAGGAGTAAGGTGGACTATGTTCCTGCACCGGAGCACTATTATGATGAGTTCTTCAAGGACATCGTGGGCGTGAGCCACATGAAGGAGCACCCGAACAAAGAACACATCGTTATACGCGCGCACGAACATTATATATTTAAATTAATAGACACAAAGCCTCTGCATCATTCATACGAGGTTGTGAAGCCTTACGGATTATACGAAGATGGAGAGTATGCTGAGTTCTCTGTTGATGTAGAATCGAATAACGAGTTCATCGGTCGCGTGCTCCAGATGGGTGCAGGACTTGAAGTTATGTCACCACCACAGATTCGTAAGATCTTTGCGAAAAGAGTGAAAGACATGGCTTTGCACTACATTGAACCTGGAGAGAAACTTCAACGAATGGTTCCAAATACGGAGGAACCATTAGAATCATAAGTTCTTGATTCTATCATAAGAATAGTTATTACGCTTTGCAGCGTCAAACTTCGAAAACCGCCACGAAGTTGACGCTGCAATTCGTTGGTGGAAACCTAAAACTGATCGCAAATGGAAACACAGCAATTACCAAAAACAGAAACGCCCATGACAGAGAAAGATCGTTGGTTGCTCGCAGCAGCTAGCTGCTCGGCAATCGGTACTGCCATTACTGTTTTTTTCGCAGAAAAAAAGTAGTTGTTCAGAGGGACAATGGTTCCAAAACGAGAGGAACCATTGTTCTGGTAAAAACATTCTTCAGATTCGAAAACAAGTAGTAAAATTGCACTCGAAATCAAAAACGAACGACTATGAAACAGACACCAAACAACAAGGCAACAGCAAAACAGGCAAAGAAGCAGAGAAAGGCAGAGGCAGATGCTCGCAGAAGAACCAACAAGCGTTGGAAACGTGTTGAGACATCTGATCGCTATCGCAATGCAGCTACCGAAGAACTCTGCAATGTAACAACAAACAAGATTGAGATTGAGGTACTTGACGGCATCCTTCTCAACTTGAACATCAGAAGTAAGATGAAGCCTTCAAAAGTGCGGGACAGAATTCTCAGTCGCATCGTAGAGAAACGTCAGGCACAGGCAAGCCACAAGAAGCATGGTCGTTCAGAAGATCTCACCTCAATGCACATCACCCTTGCATGCACAAGCAAGTGCATGAAGGATATAAGAAAGAAAAGATACGCTGCATGAACTTTCAAAAATGAGTGTGATTGGTTCCAAAACGGAAGGAACCAATACTCTTAAAAGAAGGCTTGCAAGGTCGATACGAACATAGTAACTTTGCGCCACAATTCCGAGAGAGTTGGTTTTGTTTATAATTATTTTATTATTACAACAACAGAGGTGGCGGCCTATTCCGCTAAATAAACAAAATCAGACGAAGACGATGAACACATCACTCGCACTCGTTGCCGCAAAGGCACTCCCAGCCCTCTCGGGTAGTTCTCTCACCTACAACGCAGAGAAGAACGTGTACCTTACCCTCGGTTACACCAGCGCAGCAGGCAATACCTACTACCGAGCAATCCGCCTCTCTGACCGATTGGCAGTTTACTATCACATCGGACAAGGTTTCGCCCACACCTTCCTCAACGGCATCACGCTGTTTGCATGGAACGGACAGAAGGCAAACATCATTGCTCAGAAGTTCTGGGGCGGTTGCAACTGGCGATGTTTCAACGAACGAAGTGCTAAGGAAGAGAGCATCCTCATGCTGAAGGACTTCCTGAAGGGACAAGCCAAGGCAATGGGTAGCATAGTGGCAGAGAGTCAGCTCCTTGACTTCTCACGAAGCATGATCGAGGCAACTCATCAGAAGTGCTTGGGCTAACCACCATGCCCAACCAAAGAGAGAACAAGAAACCAAAGTCAAAAACGAAAAACACGAAAAGACATGGCAAGCTTAATAAAAGCAATCAACAAGAACTTGTTCGACAGCATCCTGCCGACATTTGGGAACCAACGAGTTCACGTTCCTGTATGGGACGAAGGACAGAAGATGTTCCTCTGCGAGGAGTACGAGAGCGCAAGCGGAAACCGCTATTACAAGGGCGTGAGATTCTGCGACCGCATCGTAGTTGTCGAGAAGGTGGGACTCTACCACAACTGGACCTACATCGACGGCATCGAGATTTACGCCTTCAACGGTACACGCCTTGAACTTGTTCAGAAGAGAGACTACGACAAGGTGCATCGCAGCGAGGAGTTCATTCGAAAGGAATCGGAAACCATGGTGCGCAACTTCTTTGAAGGAGTACTCAAAGCCCAGAGAAGCAGTATGCCACAGGAAGAACTCGAAGAGAAGGCGAGAGGCATCATCGATGGATGCTACAAGAGTTTCCTCGACAGCGACTACAACACACGTCTCACCCAAATCCTCCCACAAATCGAACAGAAGTAGGACATGCTGAACACACAGATAGACCCACACAACCACGAGCAGCAGCTTGCATACGAGCTTGTTGCCAACACAAACTCCAGTTTCTTCCTTACAGGCCGTGCTGGAACAGGTAAGACAACCTTCCTTCACAATGTACAGAAGTTGGTTGGAAAGCAATTCATCACCCTTGCCCCAACAGGTGTGGCAGCCATCCTCGCCGGTGGTGACACAATACACTCCTTTTTTGGCTTGCCAATGGAGGTGTGTACGCCAGGAACATGCGGCAAGATGAACGAGGCAAAGATTCTGACGCTTTTCCATGCAGACACGATCATCATCGATGAGGTGTCGATGGTAAGATGCGACATCATGGATGCCATCGACTACACCATGCGTAAGGCTCTGCGCAACAACACGCCTTTCGGCGGCAAGCAGATGATCTTCGTAGGCGACATGTTCCAGTTGCCACCGGTGGTGAAGCAAGGTCCTGAGAAGGATATGCTGAAGGATCTGTACCAAACGGACGACTTCTTCTTCTACAAGTCAGACGCCATCAAGCACATGCGACTCGTGAAGATTGAATTCCGCAAGGTGTACCGTCAGGAAGACGAACACTTCCTGCACATCTTGGAGAACGTGCGTCTGAACAAGGTAACACCAGAGAACATCATGCACCTCAACAGTCGCGTTCACATTCCGACCGCAGAAGATGGTGCTGTCATCACACTGGCTTCCATCAACAAGACGGCAGACAAGATTAACCTTCAGCGACTGGAGGAGATTGAGTCGGAGGAGTTCGTCTATGAAGGAACCATTGACGGCAAGTTCGAGGAAAAGAAGTTCCCGGTGGACATGAAACTTCGCCTCAAGGTTGGTGCTCAGGTAATGTTCACTCGCAACGACCAGCAAAAGCGCTGGGCAAACGGCACACTCGGCAAGGTGAGTAAACTCACTAAGGACGAAATCAGCGTGACGCTCAACAACGGCGAGACATACGTTGTGCCATGCTGTTCATGGGAGTCGTACAGCTACGACTACAACAAGGAGGAGCGCAAGATGAAGAAGGAGCTCATGGGTACATTCACCCAGTACCCTCTGAAGCTTGCATGGGCAATCACCGTCCACAAGAGTCAGGGCATGACCTTCGACAAACTCTCGCTCGACCTCAGCCGTGGCATGTTCGCAGCAGGACAGCTCTACGTAGCTTTGAGCCGTGTTCGTACACTTGATGGTTTATTCCTCTCAAAGAACGTCATACCTCAGTATGCTCATACGAGTCGAGAGGTGCTGACTTACGCAAGCGAGTACAACAACGAGCAACAGATTGGAAACGAGATAGAGAGTGGAAAAGCTGTCTATGGCGCACTCCAGCACAACGACTACGACGAAGCGGCACGTCAGTACCTGCTCCTCGTAGCGAAGAAGGCTGAGAACTGTGACATCAAAGAAGCCATGCAGCAAGCAAAACGCTTCCTTGACATACTCGTGTGCGACGAGCATCTCTATGGTTCGATAGAGTCGGTACCAGAGTGTCTGACAAAGGCAAGCCATTGGGCTCCGAAGTTCCTTGCTTCGTTGCTCTACCTCTATGCAGAGAAGTACGAGGAAGCATTGGCGTACGCTAACGAGGTACTGGCAACACACCAATGTGCAGAAGCCATGTACATCAAGTCGCGTGCCTTGGCAAAACTCGAACGCTACACAGAAGCTGACGAGACCAACTGCCAGCTTGCGAACGTGTTCGAGATGGCAACACCAGACGCCAAGGTGCTCTTCATGATTGCTATGCTCAACGAGATGCACATTGGCGATCCAGGACTTGACTTGATGCGCAAACTGGTAGAGGCACGTCCAAAGTACGACCTTGGCATCCTTGCCCTTCGCACTTTGATGCAATGCCACAACCTAAAGCTTGACAAGCAGTCGGACAACAACTGCGAGTTGGTGGATCTCTTCAACTCAGACGCTACCGAGGAGGAGTTCCTTGCTCAACTGAAGGTCTGCCGAGAGAAGGCACCAAAGGCTATCGCTTACTTGATTCGCAGAATCAAAAAGCAAGAATTCAACGAAGAGCAACCTGCAGCATAAAGCAGGTGGCTCTTCCAAACAAACAAAACCAGAAAAAGATGAAGGCAAGAACTGCAAAACTGAGAGACATAGAACAAGTTGGGTTCCCTATTGTGAAAACTGCATTCAAGGGAAATGATGGAAATGTGTACGTGTCGCACAATAGGCCTTAACTCCCATTTTTGCTATAGTACTTAAAATAAGAGCAATAGCAGGTATTAGTAATGCAGTACTCATTCTAACAGCAGGTGCTATTAAATTGTAAAGTATCAATAGATACGCTACAATTTTTCTTTTCGTAGACAAATCTTAATCTGTATCTTCGTGGCATGAAAGAAGATATACGAAAAATACGGATGCGCCAAAAATGGCTTGGGATATACACCGAAACGGGTTCTGTGACAAAAACAGCCCTTCGGTGCGGGATTGCCCGTTCCACGTTATACCGTTGGATAAATCGCGAGAAAGAACAAGGTAAGTCAAAATTGTCCGATAAGTCTAAACGCCCATCAAGACTCGCAAATATGAAGGTAACGCCTGGAATTGAAACCATTATTCTTAATCTGCGTGAGACGAGAAAATGGGGAGCGCAACGGATTGCCAACTATCTGCTTAGGAAGAGAATAAAGCTCTCAGCCATGACCGTGTGGCGTGTGTTGAAAAGGCATCAGGTTAAAGCTGTTGTGAAACGGCGTAAAAAGTCAGACTATATCAGATATAGTAAAGAAATTCCTGGGGAAAGGATCCAGCTGGATGTAATGAAAGTACGAAATGGAGCATATCAGTTCACGGCCATAGATGATTGTACCCGTTTGAGGACCATTCGTGTATATCCCAATAAAAAAGCGGAAAGTACAATTCATTTTTTAGGAGAGATACTGAACACCTTTCCTTTTCCCGTTCAGCGGATACAGACTGATTGGGGAACAGAATTGTTCAATTATGATTTCCAATATGAACTGCATGACCATTTTATCAAGTTCAGACCTATCAAACCAAGGACTCCACATTTGAATGGCAAAGTTGAAAGGTCTCAGCAGACCGATAAGACAGAGTTTTGGAATCTTATAGATTTGTCGGATAAGACACTTGATTTGAATGCGATGGCTATGGAATGGCAGGAGTTCTACAATAAGAAACGACCACATTCCTCGCTGAACGGCAAGACTCCGATGCAAAAACTCAAGTCTGTTGAGCACCTTATTCCAATCCAGCCCGATGTGAGTGAAAAATTCTTGGAATCAAACGAAGAAATCCTGCCACGTAATTACGAATATCTTAAATTCATAAAACATAGAAATAAGAAAGCTGTTGTTCAATAAGCTGTGGAGAATTACAAATATATCACTGACTGTTAACACTTTTAAGCTCATCTGTCGGGGAACGGCCAGCGCCAAGGGGCGGGACCACCCGTCCCGACGAGCGTAAAAATGCGGCAAGCTAATGTAGCGAATCTGTTGTTATAGCACAAGTATGGTAGACAACTCTCCTACCGAATTTTCGGATGATGCCAATTTGCTTAATGTGGCCATTTCACGTGCTAAGACCAAATTATGTCTGGTTACAAACGGAAATGAAATGCCAGAGGATTCCAATCTCAGCCAGCTAATCAGTTATATTCAGTACAACAATTTTGAAGTGAAATCCAGTAAATTGCATTCTGTTTTTGATTTGCTCTATCAGCAATATACAGCAGAAAGATTGGCTTACGAAACTGCTCATCCTGCCGTCTCTGAACATTTATCAGAGAATCTAATATACAATATCCTGTTAAAAGCTATTGCTGAATTAGGTTTGCCCCATACAGGAGTACTTTGTCATTATCTACTGTCCAGACTTATTGCCGACTGGAATCAACTGGAAGATAAAGAAAAAGCGTTTGCCGAAAGTCCATTCTCACATGTGGATTTCCTGCTCTATAACTCCCTGACCAAACAGCCGATTTGTGCCATTGAAGTGGACGGATGGCATTTCCATAAGGAGAATGACGCCCAACAATCACGTGATGAGTTGAAAAATCAGATATTCACAAAGTTAGGACTTCACCTGCTTCGCATTTCCACGACAGATACAGTGAATCAGGAAACGATAAAAAATTCGTTATTAGCAATTTTATAAAAAAAGTATATACACAACAAAAACAAAGAAGATTCCTGAAAGACCTACCGTTTTATCATTCAGTTTAGTATATACTTGAAAATCTAGATTTTATTGCTCCAGCTTTCTTGGCAACTTGGTACCCATCGTACTTTTTGTTATAGCTCAACCTATCATATAATATACAAATATAGCGGTTTTACTTTATTTTATGATAGGTTACAGAAATAGATTTTCGAAGATACTAAACACTATTATATTATTCGTAGAGTTCGTATTTCACCTATAACAAACAATATATTGTTTCTTACTGGAAAGCGAAATTCATTATGATTGTACAACTTTTATTCTGATATTTATATAAAGACAACACCAATCAGCAAGATACTACAATAAATGTATATACACTTTTTGTAGCAACACTTTTTGTAGTTACATTTTTGTGCTATATTAGCACTACAATTAAAAATAGAGTAATATTTTGACCAATAAAAGAAATATAACTTCTTTTTCTGTTCAAATTATTACTGTTAAAGGAAGTCTCTTTTTTATGTAATATAAATTCCTGCGATACGGATTTATGAGATGCAGACAAATGTGGACCTGTTGGGGCCTATTTGACTCTGTCTTCCTTGACCTGTTCCCGGAACTGCTTGGGCGACATGCCGCAATTTGTCTTGAAAAACTTGCCAAAGGCCGAGGGACTGGAAAAGTGCAGGACAAAGGCTATCTGCTCGATGGTCATGTCCGAACTGGCCAGCAATCGGCGAGCATGTATCCGCAGGCGTTCACTGATATAGGAGTAAACCGTCCGTCCGGTGATGTCCTTTACTACCTTTTGAAGATAGCGGACAGACACCTGCAGATTTTGGGCATAGAACCCGATGTCGTGCCGTCCCGCATAATGAAGACACAACTGCTGGAGAAAGTTCTGGAACAGGACATCCTTGTGATTGGCGGTCAGCGTCATCATTTCCAGATTCTTCCACATGGCCTCCGTAACAATCAACAGCATATACGACAACAGGGCGAGCATCATCGGTTTGACAGACGGATGATGGGGGATAAATTCGCATATCGAATGGAAGATTGTGGAGACTTCGTTAAATTCGGCAGCGTCCAGTTTTATTGCAGGCATTCCGGTGGAGTTCACCATCTTGTTCTGCAAGGCGTGAAACTGTATGCTTTCCGGTATGGAGGCGAAAAACATCCTGTCAAGAAACAGATAGCGTGCATGAAATGAAGGTCCGGCCTTGAAAGCGGTGACAATCATGTAAGGTTTGAGCATCAGCATGGAATTCTGTTTCAGTTGGAAGGGGATATAGTTTATCTCCACTGCCGCTTCACCGCTTTCCACAAGCACAAATACATAAGCATCAAAACCGACGGTTTCGTCACTTTCAAAACTGAAACTTCGGTTTGTGGCCACTTCATTGCCCATGAGAGAAACAAATTTTCCATCGGCAATCATCCAGGCAAGAGTTGAAAATAGAGTATCGTTCGCCATTCTCCTGCAAAAATAACCTTTTACCTCGTATATTCCACACAACAGTTCGCTATTTTATCTGTTTTGTGCATTTTGTCGATATAGTGATGATTGGGAATTGCCGTAACTTTGCATCCGATTTAAGAAAGGATATTTTGAAATATGAGCAATGGATATAACAAACTTTGGACAAGAAGCTATATCTTGAACAACATGACCTGTTTCATCATCAACGTGTCATACTATATGTTGATGGTCATCATGACCGATTATGCGGTCAGCAGGCTTGGAGCGTCCTTAAGCATGGCCGGATTCGCCACCGGTTCCTTCATTGTCGGGGCGTTGCTGGCAAGAATTTTTATGGGCGGACAGATTGAACGGATTGGATTGAAACGGTCGGCTTATCTGGGATTGGCCATTTTCATTCTCGGCCTGATCCTCAATTTCTTTATTTCGAACATTTGGTTGCTCTCAACGGTGCGTATCATACAAGGTATCGGCTTTGGCATCGGTTCCACAACCACCGGTGCAATCATGGCGCACATGGTACCGGCTGCCCGACGTGGTGAGGGAACAAGCTACTATGCGATGTTCGTCACGCTGGCTACAGCCATAGGTCCGTATGCCGGAAGTGCCTTTTATAAGGGGAATCTTTTTACCGACTTGGTAATAAGTACCCTGTTGCTTGTAGTAGCTCTCGTGTGCGTGCGCTACGTATCGGTTCCCGAACTGCCGACCGAAAAGGACAACCGTACGGCTGACAGCGGTTCTGAAGGCTGGCTGTCGAATTTTATAGAACCGAAAGCCCTGCCTATTGCCGTCATCACGCTGCTGGTCAGCCTGGGCTTTGCCGGAATCCTTGGTTTCGTTTCATCTTATGAGAAGGAAATCGGACTGACCGAAGCCGGGAAATATTTCTTCATCGTCTATGCCGCGTTTACACTGATAAGCCGTCCCTTCACGGGAAGACTGTTTGACAAGCGGGGCGCCAATGTGGTAATGTATCCGGCCTTTTTCATTTTCGGTATTGGACTGCTATTGCTCAGCATCGCGTCCACCGGATGGGAGCTTTTGCTCGTTGCGGCCTGCATGGGCTTGGGATTCGGCACCTACATGTCGTGTGCCCAGGCCATAGCCATCATGCTCTCTCCCCAGAATCGGATGGGAGTGGGCACTTCCACCTTCTTCACCTTCATGGACCTGGGCGTCGGATTCGGTCCGTCGTTGATGGGATTGTTCATTCCCTCCATCGGTTTCAGCGGCCTTTACGTGGCGCTGGCCGTCATCCAGTTTATCTGTGCGGGGCTGTATCTGATAACAACAGGACGGAAACTGAAACATACATCACACAGTGCATCCGTTGCTGCATCGGATGCTGCACAGCCTGCATCCGCCGGCCTTGTGATAACCATTGCCCGAGAATATGGATGCGGCGGACGGGAAATCGGAAAACAGATTGCCTCACAGTTTGGCATTCCCTGTTACGACCATCAAATCATTGAAACGATTGTGTCCGAAAGCAACCTCAGTTCTTCTCTCGTTTCTGACGAGGAACAGCGGGTTTCTCCATCGGAGCTCTACCGCTTGTATGCCTGGTATGCTTATTCACTTCCCGGCAACACCTCCATCGCGGAGCAGTTGTTTGATCTGGACCGTCGGATCATCAATCATTTTGCACAAGAGGGTTCGTGTGTCATCATCGGTCGTCTGGCCAACCTGATACTGAAAGATCGTCCAAATGTAATCCGTATCTTTGTCTATGCTTCAAAGGAGAGCGAGGCGGCAAGGGTATCCGCACGGGACAAGTTGAGTCTGAATGAGGCTTTGGAGAAAGTGAAACGCGTCAATCGGGAACGTGCTGCCCATTGTGAACATTTTACGCATACGCAATGGAAGGATGCAACGAACTACGACATCACAATCAATTCTGATCTTTACGGTATCCATGAAACCGCCAAACTCTTGATCGGGATGATACAGGAAAAAGTACAGACTCACGGATAGATACATTTGGGAATTTATATATCATTTCCCGACGAGTGAACTCAAAATTTTCTAACCTTTCTCCTGAGTCAAAAATGGAATCTTATGAGAAGATGGTCAGAAAAGGAAGTTTAATTCTACACAAGTAAAAAGCCATAAAAACCATGCCCTGATTCCCCTCGGTTTCAGGGCTATTTTTGTACCTTTTCACCCTAAAATTTCTCAAAATTCATAAGTTTTCGCAAAACAGGCTTTGATATTCAAGAAATTACACTTACTTTTACTTTCTAAAATGGAGGTACAAGCCGAGAATGGTGCTAAAAATCACTAACTTACACATTCTCAGACACTTGTCAACCTACTGGTTGTACCTTTTAGAGTGCTATACTATTGATAATCAACGATGTACACATATTGCGTCGAAAAACTTTTGTTTACTACGGAAGCATATTATACATGATATTCCTTGCGCTCTGCCCTCAGGCGCCGGAGCCTCTGCTGCGGATTCTCCTGAATGCCCTCGACCATCATCACCGAGTCGCGCCATTCCATGGGATAGCTGTTTGATTTGGGATTGTACTCAGGCAGTTTGAAGAGACCTGCTTCCAGGCGTTTTACATACATCACCATACCTCCGTCTTCCGCATGAAGCAGTTTCATGAGCCTGCGGCTGGAGCCGATGAAGATGAAGAGAACCCCGTTCTTCACTTCGCTGTTCATCTTCTCATATACCACTCCGTACAGCGAACTGATACCCTCGCGACGTACCCTCCGGGGGAATCGGGGAGGGCATAAAAAAAGAGCCGGAAGGTTGTCTTCTTCTGACTTCCTTCCGGCTCATCTTTTAAGGTGGCGGCTACCTACTCTCCCACTTGCGC